>Ga0207693_10000631_pt1 | contig 31514 bp, 28 predicted proteins | sample LARL81metaG_FD_184347 | JGI IMG/M metagenome (GOLD analysis project Ga0207693, IMG submission 184347) | Corn, switchgrass and miscanthus rhizosphere microbial communities from Kellogg Biological Station, Michigan, USA - LAR L8-1 metaG... | ecosystem: Host-associated > Plants > Roots >... | reverse complement strand
CGCGCGAGGATGGCGAGGAATTCCTTGCCCTCGCGCCGACGATCCCGGTGCGTACGGTGACACAAGCCTACCCCTTGGCGCAGGCCAACGAAGCGCTCGCCGAACTGCGCGGCGGCCGCCTCACCGGCGCGGCCGTGCTGGTGCCGTAGGCGGTTTGCCTGCTGCCTTAAGTCAGCGCCAATGAGCCATGGGCTCGCCGGCGATCGGAGAGCGGAAGTAAGGGATGCGCGTGCCACGGAGGCTTCCGACATAGACTGTGCGGAGGTCCGGACCGCCAAACGTCACGCTGGCGAACCACGGAGCAATCGTCCCACCGCACGAGAGCAGCAACTCCGGTGTGACTCGATCCCGGGCAAAAGCCCGGTCGAGACGCTCGTTCGCCGCAACATCGCCGTCATCCAACAGGATGTGGAGGTTTCCTTCCGGCGTGATCGCGAAGATGCGGTCGGCGAACACATGCGTGCCCCATAGGTTGCCGAACGCGTCGAAGGCGATCCCGTCGATGAAGGCCCCGTGATCGGCGGGGCCGAAGGTCTCGCGCCGACCCAAGGATCCGTCGGATGCGACGCGCAGACGCGTGATCCTCCGGCCGCAGGTCTCGACGACATAAAGCCATTCTTCGCGGGCATCGAGACGGACTTCATTGGTGAAGGCGAACCCGTCTGCGACGATCCGCAGCTGCCCTTTGTCGTAGAGCGCAACGAAACCGTCGCGCACATTCGGACTGATGGCCTTCTATTGCGGGAGCAAGAAGAGGATTTCCTTGAGCCTGAGCTTGGTGCGGGCGATAGGACTTGAACCTACACGACCTTTCGGCCACTGGATCCTAAGTCCAGCGCGTCTGCCAATTCCGCCACGCCCGCATCAGTTCTCATCCTCGTCGGTATCGGTGTCCAGCTTACTGATGGCGGACTCCATACCGCTCGGATGAACGTATCGCTGGCTTATTGTAATGGAACTGTGGCCCGCGAGTTTTTGAATTGTGAACGCATCGACGCCTTTGTCACCTAGTCGAGTGCAAAACGTGTGCCGACAGGAATGAATGACGCAATCCCACGGAAGGCCTAGCTTGTCCCGCACCTCTCGGAATTGCTCACTTGCCCAATGGCGCGACATACGGCGTCGGCCGCCCGCGCTGGTGAATACAAATTGGCCCCTTGACCGTTTCTTGGCCTCAATCAGCATAATGCGGGCCATGTCGGTCAACGGCACCGTCCGTTTTGCATATTTGGATTTTCCCTTTGTTCGTTTTGCGACCTCGACGGATCCCCGCTTCAAAGGCTCTATTTGACAATCGGTCCATGTGAGATTCAGGGCTTCCGACAATCGAAGGCCGGTATCAATCAGAAAGCTCACCAGGAGATACAGCATATTCATCTTGGGAAGGGCGGCCAGGAAGGCCTCTTGTCCGTCCTTCGTGAAAACAAATTCCCGCGTCCGCTCGCCCGGTAGCAATTTGATTTTCGGAACGTGCGAAACTAGTTTCCAATCCTTCGCCAGATGCAAAGCCCGCCGAAGGGTGCGAAGGGAACCGTTGATTGTGGCGGGTTTTATTTTGCCTTTGATCCGATGCGCTACAAATCTATCCAGCAAGTCGGCATCAATGTGATTCAGTTTCGCAACTGCCAGCGGTCGGAAGGCAATCAGCGGTGCATAGGCGTCTTGATAAAAACTGACGGTGCGCGTTGCTACATGGGCGGGCAAGTATTCATCGAAGCGCTTTTTAAATTCCTTGAGGGTTGGTGTGGTGGCATGGTCAAGGATGCCCGCTTCGCCTTTGGCAAGCCCGACGCGCCATGTCGCCTCGATATCGCGGGCCGTAGCTTTATTCCGTACCTTGGTGGAGCGCTGTAAAACTTGCCCGCGCCATTCGATTCTGCTCCACCAGATTTTCCCCCGCCGATAGAGACTCACGGCCAGAGAATAGCACTTTAGTACCGAATCAGTGTAGAGGAATTTGTAGAGCGGGTATCCTGAATCGATATGAATTGGGTTCGACGGTGGCCCTACGAAACATGCGTTTTTACTGGGGATTGTGCATTTGGAGTGACAATTGCATGTAACTACTCACACAGTCCTAAGTCTGGTGCGTCTGCCAATTCCGCCACTTTCGCGTTTCGTTGCAAGTCTCTGATTTTCCTGATTATAACAATCTCGCCTGTGATTGAGGACTAAGGCAATCTTTCTCGATTCTGTCTATGCTAAAGGCAGGTCCGAACTGCGGTCCTAAAATCTGCCGTGTTCGAACGGCGCATGGTGCCAAGTCTGAGCGAGGGTATTTGATCCTCTGTCTGCCAAAGTCATCTGAATCGCTCCTTGGCGGTCTGTGCGCAGTTACGTAAATGTGCTTCGCCATAACGCCCGCGAATCAAGCCTTCCGAGGAAATGACAAGATAGTGACAAACTCGTGTCCCAGCCTCCAGTGATGCCATGCTACATTTTTTGCGCTTCACGCCTCGCGGTCCTACGAATTGTGGAGGGAAGCGAACATGTCTGCATGGAAACACACCAATAAGTGGACCCCCGATATGTATCAGAAGTATCGCAAGTACGTGGAGACTACGGTGCCCAATGCACCGTATGGTGTGTTTGAAGGAGCGCATGAGGATTGCGCTGATCTTTCCATCAGGCTGCTCATCGATTTTGCCGAGCAGTCCGGACTTCCCGTCACGTTTCGCGACGTTTCTGGATGGCGTTACATTTCTAAAGCCGAAAGAGCGTACGGCTCGCCGGATCTGGTCCGCTACCTTGGTCACCCAAACGAAAGCATTCAGCTCTACAAGACCGGTGACCGAGTAGCGGATGGCACGGTGGCTCCATGGCTGACGAAAGCTGACTTCGCCAAGATGGTAATGGAAAATATCCAAACCAAATCGCTGTGGCACCACAACACCGAGGTCAACAAGAATGGGCCCGATCCGGGCGACTTGATGATGCGATTCGGGGGGATTCATCGCTATCACCATACTGCGCTGGTTCTTGGTGTGTACGCGCCGGTTACTTACCACCCTCAGTGGCGCAACATGCAAGTGCCCGATTTTCCCGGAGCGGATGCGGCAGAAAAACAAAAAAATGTCACGCGCTACTTTATGGGCACGAAAGATGACGACGGTCGGACCGCCTATCGAACGCCGGATAAATGGTGGCACTTCGATTACCTGAACTCGCGCGCAGACATTAAGCGCAACGCTGAGTTGATTTATTTCGCCAACGAGAGTCAGTTTCGTGACGATGATTTTGAATTTCGAATGTATTCCGATTCAGTCACTGACAATTGGGACGATTGGAATGGTGCTGGTATCCCTCCCAACCGTAGCTGGGATCTTTATGGGCCTCATATCCCCACACTCCCCCGCGCGGGCTAAGCTTCCCAAAACATCCGATTCCCCACGTGTTCCAACATCACGTCAGCTTACCCATCGAGCTTGGAGAGATCGGAATTTGATTCGCATTTCCCTGGATTTTGTGAACCGGAGGAAGGGAGAACAAAGCAAGAGAAACTGGTCAACACAGTCCAAGCTGAAAAATTTCCGTACGGCGTCCTTTTCTTACCGTCCGGGGCAAGAAAGCACACCTCTGATATGCCGAAGCGGAGAGCAGTCCTGACAGCCAGCCCTCCGCCTTCTGAACGATTATTGAACTTCGTTCAGCTTCTGGTAAATCAGCAACGCCAGAAACGCGAGCAGAAATACGCCCGATCCGATGCTGAATACGCGCATGGGGATCGTGAGCTTGTTCACCTTCGTCAACAGCTCTGTCTGCTCTTCCTGCATGTGGGAATTGGCGTCATCCAGAAACAGCTGATCATCCTCGTGCATGGTGAGAGTGCTCTTGTAGATCAGCAGAACGATTAAACCAATGGCGAAGAGTCCGAAAAGACCCCCGACAATCTCAATTGGCGTCATAAGCCACCTCGGCAGAGTCAACCCAACAGCGGCTTTCCACCTCGTGGTGGGGGGCACGCAGAACCCCGCTACCAAGTCCCGGGGAAGGCCCTAACGGCACGATTATAGCCCCGCTGACAAGTTCCGGCGATGAATAAAATCCACTACCGGATAGCCTGTTACGCAATCGGAACAGTGCGACTTCCTGCTTGCAATTCGCATCGAACTGGGATAGATGATTCTTTATCACAGAGGGGTGGGAACCGCCTCTGCTATAATCAAGTAGCTTTAAAGCCAAGGAGATACGAATGGCAACAACAACCGTCCCGGAAGTTACCAAGAAAGCCCCGATTAGCCTCACCGCCAATGCCGTCACCAAGGTGAAAGAAATCATGGCTCAGCAGAACCCCGTGCCCGCCGGCTTGCGCATCGGAGTCGTCGGTGGCGGGTGCTCCGGCTTCTCGTATTCGATGCAGTTTGAGAACGGTGCCGGAATGATGGACAAGACCTTCGATATGGAAGGCCTGAAGGTATACGTGGACGCAACCTCGGTCATGTATCTCAACGGCTGCATCGTCGATTACGTCGAGACGCTGGAAGGCGCCGGCTTTAAGTTTGAGAATCCAAATGTGAAGAGCACCTGCGGTTGCGGTTCCTCATTCAGCGTGTAGCGATCAAATCGACGCAACTGCGTCCTTCTTCGCGCGAGAAGCAGACCTTCAAGCTGCAGAACAAAAAAGCCTTGTCAACGCGACAAGGCTTTTCATTTTGCGATCAGTCTCAGTTATTGCTGATTCGGTGTGTCGTTAGGCTCCGGGGTACTCGCCGGCGGGCTCGTTGGCGTGCCGGGATTCACAGGTGGGGCTCCTGAAACGCCTGGAGCTCCAGTCCCCAAGCCCGGCGTCGGAGTCGGTCCATTCACATTTTGCGGAGGCATTCCGAACATCTGCTGCATCGGCTGATAAGGTGCCGTGATCAGCATACCGCGGTCCAAGGTTGGATCGTAGACGAACTGCCACTCGCTATATTTCTTCTTCTTGTCGTACTCGCGAATGCCAATTATCTTGCTGGTGCTGACCACTCCTACGATCGGCAAACCTCCAAGAGACTCTCCTGGAGCCTTGTCGCCAGAGCTTTGGTCCCCTGAGTCGTTTCCGGTGTTATCGGCATTTTGCGCGTCGGCTCCTGCATCACCGGAATCCGAAGACTGTTTCTTGTTCTGCCCTAAGGCGGAGTTGCCTGCAGTCGGATCGGCCGTGTTAACCAGCTTCCCGTTTGCGTTCAAAGTGTTTGCTCCGGGAATGACCCCGCCGCCCATCCCACCCATTGCCATCTTGGCTTCGCCGAAGTGAAGCAGCCGAAAATCTTTTCCCGTAATCGGGTCTTTGTAGCGTTTCCGCAGAAACCTCATCTGGTTGGTGTTTTCCAGATTCTCAATCGTCGCCGGATACCGCCCGAACTTCTTGTAGTATGCGCGAATCGCGCGCGCGTATTGCGCGCCGCGATGAACCATCTCCTCTTCGCGGTCGCGCTTGATGTTAAAGGTGATGGAACTGATGGCCGTCGCCGTGGCGATGGCGAGCAGAGCCATCATCAGTATGAGGGTAAGGAGAACATATCCTTGCTCACGCTGACGACGCGACTGCCGGCTTCGAGCTCTGAGAACCATATAGCCAGGTTTTCAACCTGATGCTCTTACTAACCCTGCGTGAGAGGGATGCTTTGCGGCGGACCGCTGTACACCATGTCCTGGATGTCCACGGAGGTTGCCGTAATGCGTATCACTTTGTAGCGACGGTCCACGATTTCGCCTTCCCCCGCAACGAAGACGTCATCGCCGTTCTTAAGAAATACCTTCCTTGGCTCCCCCGGAGAATTTGCGAAACCGTAAAACTTCAGTGGAATGGGAGGAGGTGGAGGCGGAGTCGGCGGACCCGTATACGCGGGCTGCGCGTCAGTTACTGCGGACGCCACGGGCGTCGGGATCGCTACTTCTTCTCTCTGCGATACGAAAATGTTTCTGCCGGCGCCCTCATATTGCTTCTTTTCGCTCGTAGCCAAAAGGTCCAATCGAAGGGTTGGATCAAGACTTTCCTCGCGCTGCTTCTGAGCAGGTTTGACCCCTTTCGCTCCCGGCTTCGACGCGGTTGGGCGAGCAAGAGAGGGAGCCGCAGCCTCTGCGCTCGACGATGGGCTCGACGAACCGCTGAACATCGGAATCAGTTCATACGCGCAGACGATAAGTGTCACGACTGCGAGAACAATCGCGATCCGCGCCTGCTTCTTGTTTTCGAATTTCAGTTGCACTACGCGCCCACCTTCAAATACGTTTGCAATTTTACGCTCAGCTTCACTGCACCCTGAGGTTCTCCGTTCAACGTCACGCTGTTAATGATGAAGAACATCTGATCGCGCTCCATCGCGTTGATAAAGCGGGCCAGTGAGCCGTAGTTTCCTGACAAATCGTACTCCATCTCGATCGGCTGCAGCCCGGCCGTGACTTCGTCGGATGGCTTATATCGTCCCTGCTCGATGGTTACACCGTTTTCGCTGGCCAGTTTTCCAACTTCCGTCAGAATTTGCGAGTTTGTGGAAGGGAAGCGGTCTTTGTAGAAATCGCCAATCTGATGGCTCGCGGTATCGATCTTCGTGGGCAGATCCTTCAAGGGAGCGACCTTGCGCGCCTTGATGGTGAGTTTTGCCTGGAGCTGGTTGAGTTCCATGCGCCGCGATTCAGCCGAACCGACGACGGGCGAAAAATACAAGATGGCAGCTGCGACACTTACCGCCCCTAGGATCCCGAGCGTCATCTTCAGCTGCTTGCGGGTGTGGCGAAGATCAGGCATTAGTGCTTGCCTCCCTTTTGTGCAGCTGTAGGTTTGACTCCTGCGGACTTCGATTTCGGCGACAGAGCAGGCTTTGGCGAAACTGGCGCGCCCCCCGAAGCATTCAGCAGAGATTCCGGAATGTAGATCGCCGAGATTTCGAATTGCAAAGTATCGCCATTTTGAGTTTCAAAACGCGATTCTCGAGAGATCGATGTCTGCGCGAACCTTCGGGACTCCTCCATACGGCGTGTCAGCTCAATCGCTCGGTCACGCGAGTCGCCAGCGATACTCATCTTTAGCGCGAGTTCGTTGTTCTCATCCAACTGCGGGCTGATCGACACCAGGTGCACCCGCGGCGGCATCACTTTTTCCAGATTCTCGAGCACGCGTGTCCAGGAGAAGGCTTTCCGCTCGATCAGACTATTCAGATACTGCGACTCACCCCACATGGTGCGATTCTCGGGAAGATTCAGGCGGCCCTGCGCCTCTCCTTCTTTTCGTTCGTAATCGGCGATCGTCGCTCGTTTCTGCGACATGGCAGCGCGATCCTTACTAGCTGCTATCCAGCCCGTGACGTCGAGCGCCAGCAGAACCAGAGTCAGCAAACTGAGCACGCCCAGAGCCGTGCCCCATCGCATCCAGAACTGCCGCGCATCCTCGTAAGGCTGACTCGCCAGATTGATATCAATACGCATAAGAATTCAGTGATCAGTGGCTAGTGGCCAGTGGTCAGTTGATTTTGCTGAGCACTGAACACTGACCACTGCCGTCAAGAAATCAGTGCTCCTAGCACTCCTGCCATTCTCCACCTCGGCACTGGCCCACCTTCGCTCGTGCCTAATTGTGCCGACGAAACCAGTTCCTGCACATCCGCTTCCGTTTGCGCGCGCAGCGCTGCCGCCGCGCCGCCCGATTCGGGCAATCCCGCCACGTAAATCCGCTCGATATTCAAATGATACGTGTCCTGAAAGAACACAATCGACGGATAAACCTCCTCCGCCAGTTGCTCCCCATTGATCGTCACTCCGCGAGCATTCTCCAGCGTGCGGAACAGCTGCAATTGGTCCTCGCTCAGGATCGCAATACTGGTCGTATGCGCATCAACCTTGATGACCATGGTCGGCTTCTTCCCGTCGGCTGCACCCAGCGCGGCCAGCGTCGACGGCAGCACAACCCCCGGACTGTATCCCGCTTCGTGGAACGCCGCTTCGTAGTCTTCGATAACGCTACCCAGCGCCACGGCCGCCACTACTTTGACTTCGTCCGCAACTTTCTGGGCGTGATACGAAACTTTGGCTTTCTCCACGTCGAAGGGCAGGGATTTCTTCAGCCGGAAACGAACGACTCCCAGCGCCTCTTCGTGATCAGATGGCAAGGTGTCGAATTCGACCAGCATTACGCGGACCGCTGCATCGGGAACGATGGCAATCACATCCTTGCTGCGTCCACCAACTCCGCCCAGAGCGCTCTCGATTCCTTCGCGGACGATGCTGCGTTGGCGCAGATTACTTTCGACCAGGTCGGGAACAACGCTGCCGGGCGCGAGTTCGCGCGCAGAACAGGCTTCTAATGCGCCGCCGCCATCCACTACCCGCCCCGCTAGAACCCGGTCCGCCGAAATCTCACAGGCCAGTCTGGGCTTCGCGATATTTGAAATTGGACTCATCCCTGAGTACGCCTTTTCACTCTCTATAAATCAGAAACCGTCTGATACAGAAATGCAATAGCTGACGCAGCACACCTGATAGTTTCAAAGCTTCAACGTTTCAAAGTTGAATTGTCATCTGGGTGGGAAGGTGAGTGTTTCGCGAGACCCGTAGTCCCCAACTTTGAAACCTTGAAACTTTGAAACCTGGATCTTGTTCTATCTCATCGCCTCAATAAAGGTTACCTTGTTGATCTCCTTCAGCGTAGTCATTCCCAGCCGAACTTTGTCCAGCGCGGATTCGCGCAGGAAGCGCATGCCTTCTTCGCGGGCGGCGCGGCGGATTTCAGACGTCGGCTTCTTGCCCAGAATCATCTCGCGGATGCGATCGCTGAGATCCAACAATTCGTGAATCGCGGTTCGTCCGCGGAACCCTGTACCGGCACACTCGATGCATCCCGGACCTTCATACAACGGAACCTTACCCCACTGCTGCGGATCGAGCCCGCTCGCCTCGAGCACTTCGGGCGCATAGTGAACTTCCGTCCGGCAGGAGTCACAAATCAGTCGCACCAGCCGCTGCGCCAGGATGCAGTTCAACGCAGAAACGAAGTTATAAGGCTCGACGCCCATGTTGAGGAATCGGCCGATGACATCGACCACGTTATTCGCGTGGACTGTGGTGAACACGAGGTGTCCGGTCAGCGCGGACTGAATCGCAATCTGCGCGGTTTCCGCATCGCGGATTTCGCCGACCATGATCTTGTCCGGGTCATGACGCAAGATCGAGCGCAGTCCACGGGCAAATGTCAGGCCCTTCTTCTCGTTCACCGGAATCTGCGTGATGCCGCGCAACTGGTATTCGACCGGGTCTTCAATCGTGATGATCTTGTCTTCGTCGGTCTTGATCTCGTTGACCGCCGCGTAGAGCGTGGTTGTCTTACCGGAACCCGTCGGGCCGGTGACCAGCACCATGCCGTACGGCTCTTTGATGTAGCGGCGAAAACGCCGCAGATCGTCTTCGTCGAAGCCTACGACGTCGAGAGTCAAAGTGCGGAACTTCTCGCTCATCGACTCTTTATCGAGCACGCGGAGCACGGCGTCTTCGCCGTGAATCGATGGCATGATCGAAACGCGGAAGTCGATGGCGCGCCCGTTGTATTTCACGCGGAAACGGCCGTCCTGCGGCACGCGGCGCTCGGAGATGTCGAGCTCGCTCATGACCTTGATACGCGAGATCACCGTCGAGTGATGCTCTTTACCGATCGGAGGCATCGCCTGCGTAAGAACACCATCGATACGGAACTTGATGACAACGGAATCGTCTCGCGTCTCGATGTGGATATCAGAAGCGCGCCGCTGCAGTGCGGTAAAAATCGTGGTATCGACCAGGCGGATGATCGGGCTGGTATCGCCCGTCGCCGTGAGCTTATCAATGGTCAGCGTTTCTTCCGCGCCCGTGTTCTCGTCTTCGCGGATGATAGTGAAGCCTTCGCTGGCTTCTTCGAGCACACGCTGCGATTGCTCGGTCTTCTTCAGGATGTCGGAGATCTGTTTGAGCGTCGAGACCTTGGTGACGATGCGCTGCTTCAGCAGCAGGCTGATCTCGTCGATCATCATCAGCTGGCTGGGATCGGCAATGGCGATCGCCAGCCGTCCGTCAGACGTCTCTTCGAGCGGTACGAAGTTGTAGCGGAACATCAGTTCGACTGGAATCTTCTTGAACAGCTCGTGATGCAGTTCGAAGCCGCTGAGGTCAATGAACTCGCAACGGTACCGCCGTGCAACATCCTGCGCCCGTTCAAGGTCGGTGACGGCATTCCCGGTAGGACTCAAGGGAGCCCCGTTGCCGCCGCCTACGAAAAGTGATTTTTTATCTGCCGTTGCCATTTACCTATCCCCGACTACTTCGCACCTGCCAAGCTATGGTGAACCACACGCTGACTTCGTTTCCTCGCGGCTTGTAGCTCATAGCTCGAAGCTCGCTCTTACTTCACTCCCAACGTAAAGATCGGCAAATACAACGAAATCAAAACACCGCCGACGAAGATTGCCATAATAATGAGAATGATCGGTTCGATCAGTGCCATCGATGCGCTGAGTGCCGTCTGTACGTCTTCTTCGTAGAACTCTGCCACCGAATTCAGCATCTGCGGCAGAGCACCGGTCGATTCGCCGACTTCGATCATCTCGACGGCGAGTTCCGGGAAAATCTTCTGTTCTTCCAGGCTTGGCGCTAGTCCCTGGCCTTCACGCACCCGCGTACCGGCTCGCATTACACCCTTTAAGATGCGCCGGCTGCTCATGGCGGAACCTGCGGTCTCCATCGCCGGAACCAGCGGCAATCCACCGGAAAGCAGGGTAGAAAGCATCCGCGAGAAACTGGCAACCTGATGCTTGACGCGGGTTTCGCCCAGCAGCGGGATGCTCAGAAGCACCCGATCAATGCGATCCGCGCCGCGATCCGTATCCTTCCATTTCCATATCACGATTCCGCCCACAACCAGCCCGATCGCCACGAACGGCGCATATTTTTGCGCGTTCAATCCTACATTCAACATGAACACGGTGATTTCCGGCAGCTTGGCGTCGAGGCTGTTGAACAGATCTGCAAACTTGGGCACCACATAGGTGAACAAGAATGTCACCATGATCAAGACAACTGAAACCAGCAGCGTGGGGTAGATCAGCGACACAAACAGCTTCTTGCGGAAGGTCATTGCCAGGCGCTGAAAATTGATATAGCGGGTTAGGACCTCATCGATGTTGCCGCTCTTCTCGCCCGCCATCAGGGTCGTCGTATAGATCTTCGGAATCACACCCTGCGCGGCGAAGGCATCCGATAACAACTCTCCGCCTTTTACCCGGTCGCGAACGTTCTCCAGAATCCCCTTCAACTGCTGATCTTTCTGCCTTTTGATGAGCAATTCCAGGGAATTCAAAATCGGCAGTCCGGCGCGGATCAGGGTCAAAAACTGCTGATTGAAAACCAGGAAAGTATCCTGTTTCAGCTTCTTCCGACGCCGCAGCGAGAACCCGCCCGCCATCATCCCTTGCGGCTTGACCCAATAAACAAGGTAGCCCTGCGACGAAAAACGGTCGCGCACCTCGGACTCGGAGTAACCCTGCTCGACGTGCTGATGCACGCGCCCGCGATCGTCCGCAACTTTGATTACAAATTCTGCCATTTCACCTTTTATTTGAGGGAGATGGTCTGGGCAGACCCTGACCGCTCAGTCTACCATTCTAAGCTTTCGACCTACTCCAAAGCTCCCCTGGGCGGTACCACTAGTAACCTGCGTTTGCCTCACTTTGAGACGCCTATTGCCCCAATACTCCTTCGACTACCTCTGTGCCCGCAGGTGCTCGGAAATCGAACCGGTTATCGGCAATCGCCACATCTTCCTTTTGATCTATAAAGCGATATTCCGTGGTCGTTCCGTCCACTCCCTGAAGAATTATTCGTACGATCCGGTTGTCCGAACCAATCTCCAGGACAATCTCGCTGATCTGGTCTGCGAAAGCGACCGGAACCCCGCGCAAAACTGTATCTCCTGCCTTTAGGGGTTCAATGTCCGGCGCGAGCGATAATCCTCGTAACTCCTTCTGTAGCTTAGTTTTACCCAAAAGAAACGCAAGGGGAGATCGAACATCCTCAAGCTTCTTCGCCGCCTCTTTCCGTGCCTGCCGGTCATCCGGCACGTAAAACCATGCATCTTTGCCGTTGCTGACAAACAGCTTCTCCCTGGGAGAACGGTATTCCCATCGCATCTTGCCCGGTTTTTTCAGCCACAACGTGCCCGATTCATTGCGGTCCATGCCGGAGCCCCGGTACAGCTCCGTGAACCCCGCCTGCAACGAGTGCAGATGGTTGTAATGCGCATCGACGGCAGCCGCCAATGCCTTCACATCTAGCTTTGTATCCTCTGCGGGCAGGGTTGCAACTGTTAGAGACACCAGCAGGGCTACCCAAAGCCCGTTTATCACTCTTAGCAATGGATCACCATGGCTCGCTAGCGTTGCGGGACGAACCTACCTAATCCTAACGCTGGCGGGAAGGGAACACGGGGGCGAAGTTCCTTGGGGGGACTCCTGAATGAATTGTAAGCTGCCCGGAGTGAGTTGTCACTCTTTTGTATCCGCAAGGCGACTGAAGATTAGACACATGCCTGAAGGCTAGGCAGCCGCGTGGGGCAGCGTCGATTCACAGCCTTTGCAAAATCGCAAAGACGCATTCAAAGCGCATGAAGTTCCCGCGCACCGGTGAGTTCACCCATCGGTGCGCGGAATTGTTGAGACCCCTCAATCGTGATCACGCGAAAATGCGTGCACGAAGTTCCGGGCGTTAGGAGTACCCAGGCCCGTCGCCGGGTCCCATCCCGGCCCGGTCCCAAGCGTGGAGTCGAGGCCGAAGCCGATCACGAACCAGCGCGTAGAAAACGGGCTGTTGTACAGCGCGCTTGTGAACGACGGCAGGTTATACAGCGGCGCCGCCAGTTCTGACGCACGAACCGGGTTTGTTCCAAACGGATCCTGGATCGTACCTGTGACGTTGTTCGGCGAGTTCGTGTTCACGACATCGGTAATCGCCCCAGATGGCATGCGATAGAGCCGCGGCGCTGCCTGTCCGAGCGGACGGTGTGCGCCTTGCGTCGCAATCGCCCAGAGGGCTGAGAACATCGGGCACGAGGCACTCGTGCCGCCGATCACGTCGATCGCAAGATCGCCCTGTGCGTCCGCAGTGAAGATAATCTCTACCCCAGTAAACGGATCCGCCACCCAGGAAATGTCCGGAGTAAGACGACGATCCCCGGGCAGGCCGCGCTGGAATGCTGGCTTCGGATAGGTGTCGCTGGCGCCGCCCGTGCCTCCTGAAATGAAGCCCTCATTGTTCGGAACGTCCAGCGGCGGGTTCCCGAGTGCAGCTGTGTCCGCGATCTCGGTAAGATTCGTGCCCCAACTCGTCTGCCACGCGATGTGCTTTTGCGAGTCAAGCGCGACGCTCACCCCGCCAATTCCAGTCGCGAAGGGCGAGCTTGCTGGCCAGCCGGTGGTGGTGTAAAGCCCGCCCAACTGACTGGCGTTGTCACCGAAGTCACCGGTGCTGAATTGAATCGACTGCCCGGCCGCGCCAATCGCTTTGAGAATGTTATCGGCTGCGTTGTAGAACTCCGAGTCTCCGGCGATTCCAATATCAAACCCGCTCCAGCTATTCGAGATCGATACCACACCCGGTGTCGTCGCCGCCGTGATGATGCCCCCGAACAGGTCATTGAACGAGTTCGTCGGAGCCACTACCAGAACGATTTTCGCGCCTGGCGCGATCGCGTGCACCCACTCGACGTCCAGAGTCGTCTCAGTTGCCCACCCGGCTTGGGGATCGGTCGAAAAATTGGACTGGGTCGGCGTACCAATGATCGTGAGGTCCGCCGGCGGGAGACCCATGAATTGCGAGAACGCCGCCAGGTCGTTCGCGATCGTAGTCGATCCGTAAGCGTCGACGATGGCGACTGTCGTCCCTTTGCCAGTCAGTCCCTCGTGATACAGCGACGTAAGGTCGTAGGCGGTCTGAATGTCACTCGGCTGGTAGCCACACGGCGGCAAGTTCGGTGGCCCACTGTTGATGTCCGCGCCGTAACGGTTGCCCTGATACGTCGCGGTGATTCCGTTCGCTGGATCAGCGAAATTTACTTGAGTCGGCGGATAGAAACACTGCGCCGAGAACAACAGTCCATTGGATCCGGCATTCAGAGGCCGTGGCTGGGAGTGGATACCCTCCGCCTCGGCCTGTCGCTTGACACTCGCGAAGGCTTGCTTGCCGGCACGACGTGCGACTTGCGGCTCCGGAGCCATGTCCGACAGCCCGCCGACCGCGGAGACCAGCGGCACCAGTTCAGAAGGCAGGGTCGCTCTGCGCTTGCTGGCCCGGAACGTACGACCCGCCAAGTCGTACTGATGCAACTCCACATTGAACTCGCTCTGTACCCGCTCGACGGTAGCCGTGGCTTTCACGAACAAATTGTCTTGACCGATGCCGTTTACCGTGAATCCTTGGGCTTTCAGGAAATCCGCGACCTTGGCAGCTTCTGCCGGAGTGGGGTCATGTTGGGCTCGGACTTGTTCGCTGGAAAGATATCCGGCCTTACCCGCTTGTTGCGCCGCCACCAGGGCATCCAGACCCTGCTGGTCGTGCAGTTTCATCCACAACGTGATTTCGATGGAACTTCCGGTATTCACCGGGCCGAGGTCGGTTGCTTTGGACAAGAGCGACTGTTGGCCAGCCGCTATAGTCGCGGTCAATGCAGACACAAAAAGAAGAAGTAGCACTCGCGCTGGTCTCATGGTCATCCTTTCGTTGCTGGGCACGTGGGCAAACGTGCCTCTGTGTGTTTTAGGGCCGAAACTGCGCTAAGACTGACTTGCGACTATTCGACGATTTCCGAAAAGGTCCGGGTGAGCGTGATCCGTCACCCTAGAGCCGGATTAGCCCCAAGTCAGGGGCATCCCATATAACAAGGGTTGAGTGTGAGTGTCAAGAAAAAAGCCCCTAAAACCCGCTACAGACGGCCTCTTCAGGCGAATCGGCCAAAATTGTTGTTAGAGATGGGATGGCCAAACCGGCCCCCAGGGGGCATCGCAATCGTCCGGAGCAGTGATACGGACCCGCGAGTCTGGGATTTTCGATTCGTCTGGGTTCTTAGCGACAGGTTGTTAGGCCAACTGATCGACTGCTTCTTGGCAATTTGCGCGACGTAACTTCTGATGACTTCACGATCTGAACCAGCGTACCTGAATCTTCCGCAACAATTCGCCTCCACGGCTCTGATCGCGAAGTCAATTTCGACCCCTGTTTCTGTTTGCTTCTTGAAGTAGGAGTGGCTTTGAACGTTGTTTCCCGCCGGGTCTTCATGGAAACCAATCAAGTCTGGTGCGACCGCCTCTGGTGCTCGACATGAGCGTTTTCAGGATGGGATTCGAATTTCCGACTTGGCATGGCTGGATACCTGGTAAGTTCAAATTCTAGGATGGCTTGAGCCACCGACTGTCATTACTGGCAGTTGTTCTCCCTCGCCCGTTGAGTAACGGTTCTGAAATCTCTACAGCAGCGATTGGAGGACATCATGGCCGCTCGACCTCTTCCCCCTCCTGGACCTAAACCGCCCACCAAAGAGACCACCCCAACGAAGCAGTCATTTTCTAAGGCGATTCAATCCGTTTCCAGCCAGGCTTCTCTGCAGCAGCGCGTGCGTGCGCTTTCGAAGAAACGTTGGCTGCGCATAGCCGGGGTTGTAGTCGCGCTTTTTCTCCTGATGATGATTGTGCTCCCGCTCTTCATCAACGTGAACAGCTTCCGTCCAAGGATTGAGTCGGAGGCGACAAGCGCCTTGGGGCGACAGGTGAAGTTGGGAGACCTGAGCCTCTCAATTCTCTCAGGCAGCGTTTCCGTGGAGGACATCAGCATTGCCGATGATCCTGCGTTCAGCAAGTCATCATTCGTTACCGCAAAGTCGCTCAAGGTTGGCGTCGAACTGATGCCCCTTATTTTCTCCAAACAGTTGAACGTGACCCGAATTGCACTCGACGAGCCTCAGATCAATTTGCTCAAAGCTTCCAATGGTAAGTGGAACTTTTCGAGCCTGGGCGGGGCCCCCACGACTAAATCGCCGGAGACGCAGCAATCTGCGGCTGCTCCTGGAGACTTCTCAGTAGCAAAATTGGAAATAAACAACGGAAAACTCACCGTAGGGAATGCGGACTCCAAAGGCAAGCCACAGGTGTACGACAAGGTCAATGTCGAAGTGACAGATTTTTCTTTCAAGTCGCAATTTCCATTCAATCTGAGTACAGAACTCCCAGGTGGAGGCAATGCAGACGTCTCGGGAAAGGCGGGACCGATCAACCCGCAAGATGCCGCTAAGACTGCGCTCGAAGCATCAGTCAAAGTGAAAAACTTGAACTTGGCAACTTCGGGATTTATCGACGCAGCCAGCGGCATCGGAGGACTAGCGAATTTCGACGGGACATTGAACTCAGACGGCAGCCAGGCAAAATCTGCAGGACAACTCACCTGCGACAAGCTCAAGCTTTCTCCAAAGGGATCGCCGGCCCCGAAGACGGTGACGATTAAGTACGCCGCGAATGTGGACCTCGAGAGGCAGGCAGGGACAATTTCACAAGGGGATGTAGCCATTGGTAAGGCTATCTCTCATCTCACTGGCGGATTTCAAACCCAAGGGCAGACGCAGGTCGTTAACCTGAGGTTCCATGCTCCGGGGATGCCAGTCGACGAACTTGAGCCAATGCTTCCGGCTCTAGGAGTTGCTCTGCCCTCGGGATCGAAACTCCAAGGGGGAACACTATCGGCTGAGCTCGGCATTACCGGTCCGGTCTCCGGACTCGTCATTACAGGACCAGTGCGCCTTGCCAACGCACAGCTGGCCGGATTCGATCTCGGCTCAAAACTGGGTGCACTGTCTGCCTTCGCGGGCAAAGCTGCATCGAGCCGCGACACGTCGATAGAAAATGCGAGCCTGAATGCGCGCGTGGCTCCCGAAGGTACGCGGGCCGATGACATCAACCTAACGGTTCCTGCAATCGGAGCCATCACCGGAGCCGGAACGGTCAGCCCGGCAGGGGCACTCGACTTCAAAATGACGGCCAAACTGAGTGGCGGGGTGGCCGGCGGGCTGACGAAAGTGGCAGGCGTGGGTGGCGGCAATGGGGGCAGTGTCCCGTTCTCCATCAAAGGCACGACATCGCAGCCAACGTTTGTCCCGGACGTGGCAGGAGTGGCCGAGGGGCTCGCCGGAGGAGCACTCGGGAACGCGGTGGGAAAGACAGGAGCCACAAAGGGCGCATCCGCAGCGACGAGTGCTTTGGGAGGCCTACTTGGAAAGAAGAAACCGAAGTAGAGTACCGGCCCGAGGTCAACATGTACCTACAGTTTCGCGGCCAAGCCGTTTCGAGGACTAACTGGCAAGACCAACAGTCGACAGCATCCCTTGCCGCAGTTAGGCTGACACCCACTTCGTTTGGCTTCTCACCAGAATATTTTCAACCATCCAACCGATGACAGCACATAGGAGAACATCGATGATTCTTACAAACGAACAGCGCGACAAAGTCGTAGGTGAACTGAAAAGAATTGGAGCCGACCTGAATCTGTCTGACGAACAGAAACACAAGCTGCAGGATTTCATGGTGCAGGCTTCAGAAAAACTTCAGGAGTATAGGCAACAGAATCCCAATGCGACGACGCAAGAGATACTGAAGAAGGTTATGGACAATCGTGCAGCCCTTCGTCAGCATGTAGTCAATTTCCTGACACCAGAGCAACTGGCGAAATGGGACAGAGAAGTCGCAGAAGCCAAGGAGTTCTTGGGACATAAGCTTGCTGCGTAGTCTGTTTACAAATTGATCCACTGCAAACTCCCGCTGCAGAGCCTCTCTGTCAGCGGGTTCTTTCTACGAGCTAGCCGGGAGGTTGACGCTGTGACACCACGAAAAATTATGTCATTGGAGCTTCAGAAGGAAATTATAGAGCAGTGGTTGCTGACCCCAGGCATTCCGACTGACGCCCATTCTAAACTCCTCGAGATGTTATGCGAGGTAAAGACAGAGATGAAGACGAATCGAGTTCTAACTTCCAACAAGGATCGCGATGATGCACGACCGCTCCGCGATCTTAGGCAATGGCGCTAGACACCAACCGGACGCTGCTTCGCAATTATTGTTAACAATTCGTCCCGAATCTCTTGCAGTCTTTCGAGGCGCTTCTCGTATTTCAGTTTTTCCACTCCGCTGTGGTGACCTACTCTGTTTGCTGCTTCGATCTCGGTGATTTCTCGGCGTAACTCCTGAACTCGGTCCTGGATCTGGAACGACATTGTCAGTATTTGCCCCAGCGAGGAGAAAAGACGCGCTAAATGTTCAGGTGCCCGCGCGATTGACGATTGCTAAACTGCAACCCGATAAGCCTTGCCTTCAGAATCTTCGTCACTGAGTCGTTCCAGTTCGGCATCAACGACAGCGAATTCAGAATTACCACAAGCCAGGCAAACTGAAATCTCCGGGAATACCCACGCCGTAGGTTTCACCAAACCTTCCGGCTCTGGGAAGTGTATGTTGATCTCGGCTCTAAATTCGCAGCGATTGGTTGACTTGCAGAAGGGGCATCATGTCCACGACACACGGCACCTTTCGCGTCTTCACATGGCGACTTACCTGACCGCCCGATAAACGAATCCGACGACCGAAATTGCGACTAGAAGATATGGCCACCATCCGACTACTCGTCTGAGGAACGCCGCGGACTTGCTGGTTTGAGGCATGTTCACCCGCCGAGACTGAAGTTAGCAATGGTCTAAAGTCCTTGAAAAAAAGGCCACGTCGTGACCATCTCCCCTTAGCGGCGCGGCCCCAAAGAACGCAAATTTTGCTAATAGTCCCATACCAGAATCCAAGTCGAGAACTGGCAAACGTACTAGAGACGTTACAAAGGAATCCGGCACTCCCTGCGGAGCTAATGGGACCCGCGATCCTTGGATTGTGACTCGCCCGAGTGCTTGAGTGAAAGTGATACCGTTCGACCCATATGCCCTGCCGCACTCCATTCTCCAACAAAGGCATCTTCCACGGAGTCATATCCTGTCATTTCTCCTAGTATTGTGCGATCAGGCTACGCTCTAAAAGTATCTTTGGGCACTGTGCCCCTTCAGTTGCAACTTGGAACTTCCTGCGCCGCGAGGATGCGAAGGTAATACATGAATCGAATCATTCCGCTGCGCGGCGTTATTTAGCGTGCTCGTGCACCTGGCACATTTCAAGGAGAGTAATCCAGATGAACAAACTAGTAGCAGTCGTACTGATAGCGGGATTGTGGAGCCTAAGCAGTGCGGCAGTACGCGCTCAGTCGGCTTCGCCCAAAGAGGCCACGAACCGCGTCATCAGCGATCAGGATATGAACCTGTTACGAAAAGATCTTCGTTCGAAGAGAAAACAATTGATCGCGGCCAATTTGAAACTGACTGACACGGAAGCGGCGAAGTTCTGGCCAGTTTATGACCAGTATGTGACCGAGTTGATGGCAATCAACGACAAGAAGTTCGCGTTAATTCAGGACTATGCTGACAACTGGGGAAAATTAACTGACGAGCAGTCATTGACATTTGTCCGGCAATGGACGGCGTTCGACAATTCGACTACACAATTACGGCAGAAATACGTGCCAATCGTGTCTAAGGTACTGGATGGAAAAAAGACAGCAACGTTCATGCAATTAGATCGGCGGATCGCGATGATGCTCGAACTGCAAGTGGCATCGCAAATGCCCTTGGTGCAGGATCAGGATCAGTAGCACAAAAGACGCTGGCGGACCCACCTGCCCAGAAGTTGATTAATCCGCGCTTTGAGTGCGGCGGGGATTGTTCGCCAGTTAAAAAAGTAGTCAACGATTCGGTATCGCTCTTCTGGAAGGTCATAAGCATCGGTGTGTGTTGAAACTGGAACCTCATTTGCCCCTGGTCATGCAACATCATTTTCTGCTTTTCTGGTCTTGAGTCCACCATGAGCATCTCGTGATTTGTTCTTAACGACCTGCACGGTCGGCGCTAAACTGCATGAATCGTAAGCTTGCGCCTAGAATGCACGGGCGGGTCGTAATTGTATGAGTGTTCGATTTGAATTCGATCCAGTGAACAAGATTCTAATGACCAGGCTGGAAGGAGAACTCACAGACGACCTGGCCCGAGAGACAGATGCTGGGATGCGCAAGCATCTTGTAGAGAAGAACCCGCAGGTTCACATCGTGGATTGCTCATCTGTTACCAAGTTCTCGATGTCTGGCGAATGGATTCGCCAGCTAGCTCGGCGCCAGCCCGCGATTCAGGGCGTGAGCTGTCGTCGCTTCTTCGTAATGCCCAATATCGAATCTTTCGGTTTGGCGAGAATGTTCCAACTCGCAGGAGAGCCACACTACGACTCAGTGATGATTGTGCGCTCGCTGGAAGAGATCTTTACCACGCTAAGCATCGAGCCGCCACGATTTGAATCGTTAGAGTCAACCTAAGCTTCCTGCATTTACCGCAGACGATGTCTTTTATCGATATATCTTGATACGATATATATAGAAACCGAAGACGAGAAGCCGTCCTACAGGCAAGGGGGAATTATGTTGGCAATGAGACTAGTGAAACTGATTGAGGCGCACTCCCAGGCGTTGTGCCGAGATCTGACGGTGGAGATTCGAAGGTCGGAGCGGACCTCCGATTTCCGCAAAATTCCGGCAGAAGAGCTGCGCCTGGCCGCCGGCGAGGTGTACCGGAATCTGGGAGATTGGCTCCTGCAGAAGACCGACAACGATATCGAGCAACGGTTCAAGGCCGTGGCGGCGCAACGGATGGCCGAAGGGATTCGCCTTCATCAGTTCGTCTGGGCGCTGCTGCTGTCCCGAGACCATCTCTGGCAGTTCTTTCGTTATCAGTCTTTTGGCGACAATGTGGTCGCTCTGTTTGGCGAATTGGAATTGCAACGCCTCTTAAACCTGTTCTTCGACCGCGCTATTTACTACGCGGTTTTGGGATATGAAGAAGCCAGCCGCTGTCTTCCAAAAGGAGACTTGGCGCGAGCGCGCGATTTGGCTGTCTCCATCGGCCTCGTATCTCCGAGAGACACGAGGAGCACACTCGAATTCGAAGACCGCCCCTGATTCGCGGTCGAGTGGCAGGAACAACGGCGAAAGTCCCATTGGTGTAGACTATAGCGGCTATGCCGCAGTTTGTAATTGAGCGCGAAATCCCTGGTGCCGGCTCCATGACGGAGGCGCAGATTCGCGACGTCTCGCTCGCCTCCCTGCAAACCCTGAAAGATATGGGGCCGCAGATTCAGTGGCTCCACAGCTACGTCACCGAAGACAAGGTCTACTGCGTGTACCTCGCGCCCGATGAAGAAACCGTTCGGGAACATGCCCGCAGAACCAGCATTCCCGCCAATCGGGTGTCTGCTGTCCGCCGCATGATCGATCCCAAAGTTTACAACTAGCGCTACGCTGCCAGCGCGCATCGGACGGCGTTTTCCATAGTCATGGCATACCCTTCCGCCCAGGCTCGTTTGCCTTCTGTTTCGCCGAGTTGATGCCAGGCCGCCCGCAGCTTCTCATCGAGCTTGGATTGCTCGACTGGCGTCAACGGATAACTTACGACTCGACGCAAGTGCGATGCTGCACCCGCGACAGACAACGCCCTCCGCGCGTCACCCTTACTCATCGCAAAGCAGGCGAGACCTTCAAGAACGCGGGCGATCCCCCGGCGATGTTTGAGGCTGGCAAAAATATCCAGGCTCGCGCGAAAACTTTCGAAAGCTACCGAATGCTCCCCCAACTCACACGCGATGGTGCCGAGGTCGGTTAACGAGCGACCCTCGCCCCAGCGGTCGCCAGCCCGGCGAAAAGTAATCAGAGCGCGCTCATAGAGCGTCCTTGCACCCGGCAGATCGCCTTGCCCTTTGGCGACGTCGCCCTGCTGGTTGAGCGCCCATGCGGCACCACTGTGGTCACCGATTTCCTCAAATATCTGCATAGCTTCACTCATCGCCGCGCGTGCACCCGCGTGATCGGCCCGGGACTTCAAAATGTTTCCGTAGTTGTGCAAACAGCGCGCTACAGCCGTGCGGTCGCCGGTCGCGCGCCAAAAAGACAGACTCTTCTCAAAATTGCTCTGGGCACTGACGTAATCTCCGCGATCACGTGCGCCGATCGCTGCTGCATTCCACGAGAGTGCGATGCCCCACGGGTCATTGAGCTCTTCAAACAGTGTGCGGCCGAGTTCCGTAAAATGAGCGGCAGCCAGGAAGTCTCCCTGCGTCGTCGTGAATGCTGCCAGGAAAAGGCAAGCTCTGGCGCGCTCGCGCGTGTGTTCCGTACCCGCGAGATGAAGGATCTGCTCGATTCGGATGCGTCCCTCCGCGGAGTGTTCCCGCATGTCCCAGAACCGAAACATGGCAGTGCAGAAGCGGAACCCCCAGTCGAGATCGCGCGTTTGAACGAGGAAATCTAGGGCGGCGCGGAAGTCGTCGTGCTCGATGTCGCAGCGCGTTAGCCACGCCGAGCGCTCCAGTTCGTTTAACTCCGGATTGCCTTCCTCCACCAGTACCAGGCAGTACGCGGCATGGGCGCGCTTCGTAGCGCCCTCCTCTCCGCTTTGCTGGAGCCGCTCGAGCGTGTACTCCCGAATCGTTTCCAGCATGCGGAATCGAGGCTCGTCATTATTCTGCTGTCGCTGCTGGATGAGGCTCTTGTCGACCAGCGACGACATCAACTCGAAGATATCGGCCCCAAGATCGTCCTTTGTGTTTCCTACCGCTTCCGCCCCTTCCAGCGTGCATCCGCCCCAGAAAACGCTCAGCCGTCGCAAAAGTTTCTGTTCTGCCTCGTTCAGCAGGTCGTAGCTCCAGTCAATCGTGTTGCGCAGGGTCTGCTGGCGCTCGGGCAAATCGCGGGCCCCTGTCGTTAGAAGCTGTAGACGGCTCTCCAGGCGAGTCAGGATTCCGCTGAGCGGCAGCATTTTGACGCGGGCGGCTGCGAGTTCGATGGCCAGCGGAAGACCATCTACTCGCGAGCAAATCTCGGCGATCGTCGAAGCATTTTCCGCATTGAGATGAAAGTCGGGTTTTACGGCCTGCGCGCGCTGCGCAAACAAAGTGATCGCGGGATTCTCAGCCAGCGCCGGCAGGGAATTGGTCTGACGAAGATCCGGCAGCGTAAGTGGGGGGACGGGAAACTCGTGCTCGCCGTACACGCGCAGCGGAGCCCGGCTCGTAATCAATATCTTCAGCGATCGGCTAGCCTCGATGAGTTCCACTACAACTGGCGAAGCTGCCAGGATGTGCTCCATATTGTCGAGCAGCAACAGCACTGGCGAAGGCTCGCATTCGCGAAGATAATCCTTCATCAGGTTTACAAAGGGCCGACCACCTGTCTCGCGGATGCCCACTGATTCGGCAATCGCCCCGGGAACCGCCGCCGGATCGTTGATCGAGCCGAGTGCGACAAAGAACACGTGCTGCTGAAAGATGCCCGCGAGTTCATGGCACAGTTCAAGACCGAGTCGTGTCTTGCCCGAGCCTCCCGCGCCGGTCAGAGTCACCAGTCGCACAGCAGGATCGCGCAGCAATTGCTGTACGGCTTCGATCTCCCGCTCGCGCCCAATCAACGGCGTACGGGCCACCGGCAGCCGATGGTCCCCGCGTGCCACCTGAGGCAGACCCGTCGAGGCTGGGGCATCCGCGCGTACGCTGCTTTGCGTTGTCACCAACGCCGCGAAGATGTATCCACGCCGCGGCACCGTTTTCAAGATTTCCTGGGATCGGTCGTCGAGCGCTCGGCGCAATTCCACCATGCACTGCACCAGGGAATCGTCGGTCACAAACGATTCCGGCCATAGCGCCTGGATCAGCTCCTCTTTTGGCACCAGCCGGCCCCGGTTCTCGATCAGGTAGTGCAAGGCGTCGAAGACCTTCGGACGCAGCTTGATCTCCTGGCTACCCCGCACGAGCGATGCCCTCTCCGGCTCCAGAACAAATTCCGCAAAGCGGTAATTTGTCGGGCTTTTGGTCTCTTCAAGATTGGTCATTAGGAGGAGCCCCAAGCTCCCTGTGGACATTTAGACAAGAGTCAACTCAGTCAAGATGCAGGCTTTTTTGGCTTTTCTTTGGCTTTCCTTCGTTACTCATCGTCAGGGCCTCCACTAACGTGCAATCAGCCCGGTAAAGAAGTGGACCGATTATAGGCCAAGTGCCGGGGGAGGAGAGGGGTTCACGATGATAGGAAGGGTTACAACATTACTCTACGGGGTCTTGTGCTATCTCGCATTTTTCGCGACCTTTCTGTATGCCATTGTATTTCTGGGGGATTTCGGCGTTCTACGGACGATCGACTCGGGCGCGGAAGGATCGGTTGCGAAAGCCTTATTGATCGACGCTGGCCTGCTGGCAGTGTTTGCCATACAACACAGCATCATGGCTCGGTCCTGGTTTAAGAAAGCCTGGACGCAGATTGTTCCGGTCGTCGCCGAGCGCAGCACCTATGTTCTGTTTTCCAGCCTGGCGCTGCTTCTTCTGTTCTGGAAATGGCAGCCAATTGGCGGATTGGTCTGGCAGGTCGACAATGAGCTTGGGCAAATGGCGGTTTATCTCATCTTCGCGGCAGGCTGGATTCTGTTGCTTCTGGCCACATTCATGATCAATCACTTTGATCTGTTCGGATTGCGCCAGGTTTACCTGCACTTTATCGGGCAACCATACTCGGGATTGGAATTCCGCACGCCGGGTCTCTATAAAGTTGTTCGTCATCCTATTTATTTCAGCTGGTTGTGCATCTTCTGGGCGACGCCGCAGATGACAGTCGCGCATCTCGTCTTCGCTCTCGCCACGACCGCATACATCCTGATCGCCATTCAGTGGGAAGAAAAAGATCTCACTGACATCTACGGGGACGCTTATCGCCGCTACAAGCTGCAGGTGCCGGGAATTCTGCCTGTCCGCTTCAGCCGCGAGAACGCCGGGAATCGAGTCTCTGCACTGGATTCCGCACCTCAAACACAAGCGGTAGAATATCCCGGAAATTAAGGGGGAGAAGCCATGGAGCCACTTACGAAAACCACCGCAATCGAGGAGACCGCCGGCGGAAATGGTCGCCCTCCTCAACCAAATAACGTAACCGATCCCACGGCGAAGTCCGTGCTGACCGAGGAAATGCTGGCACGATTCGCATCCCGCGCCGCAGATTACGACCGCGAAAATCGGTTCTTCACAGAAGATTTTGAGGAACTGCGCGCAGCGAAATATCTGCTGATGCCGGTGCCGGTGAAGTTCGGCGGAGCTGGTATGTCGCTGGCCGAGGTATTGCGCGAGCAGCGCCGGCTCGCGTACTACGCGCCCGCAACGGCTCTCGCGCTCAACATGCATCATTACTGGGTGGGTGTTGCGGCCGATCTGTGGCGTCGCGGCGACAGTTCGCTGGAATGGATCTTGAAAGACGCGGCCGCGGGTGAAGTATTCGCCGCGGGCCATGCGGAGAGTGGGAATGATATCCCGCTTCTACTCTCCACCTCAAAAGCCCAACGGGTCGAAGGCGGATACCGCTTCACCGGACGAAAGATGTTCGGCAGTCTCACGCCCGTCTGGACCCGACTCGGTCTGCACGCCATGGACATGAGCGACCCGACTCAGCCGAAGGTAGTTCATGCCTTCATGCCTAAGGACACGCCGGGATATACGGTCAAGCAAACCTGGGACGTACTCGGCATGCGTGCGACGCGCAGCGACGACACCATCGTCGAGAACGCCTTCATTCCCGACCGCTACATCGCGCGAGTGTTGCCACCGGGCGCCGCGGGACTCGACGCCTTTATATTGTCGGTGTTCGCCTGGGGCCTCTTGGGTTTCGCCAACGTGTATTGCGGACTGGCCAAGCGCGCCCTCGATCATGCCATCAACGCAGCCAAGTCCAAGGGTTCGATGGCCTTGACCCGCTCCATGGCTTATCACCCGGAAGTGCAGCACACGATTGCCGAGATGGTGATCGAACTGGAGTCCATCGTCCCGCACCTCGACACTGTCGCGCGCGAGTGGTCGCAGGGTGTGGATCACGGCGCACAGTGGCCTCTGAAGATCATGTGCGCCAAGTACCACGCAGTAGAAGCTGCGTGGCGTATCGTCGATCAGGGATTGGAAGTAACCGGAGGCGCGGGTATTTTCCGCTCCGTCGGCTACGAACGGATCCTACGCGACGCGCGCCTGGGAAGAATCCATCCCGCAAATTCATTCCTGACCCACGAATTAGTAGCAAAGACGGCGCTAGGCATCAATCCCGACGAGCAACCCAGATGGGGCTGATCTTCGGCGAACAGATGTAGTGCGCGCAAGCGCTGGGACCCCACTTCTGGCCGATGCTGCTAGAAGTGGGGATTTTTTCGCATCATTCATTCAAGCAAAATTGTCATCCCAAGTGAAGCGAAGGACCAAGCAACAAGAACCATTGTCGTCCTGAGCGAAGCGAAGGACCCCAAGAACGCCGAAACCAGTCCAGACGCCGAAAGGCATTCTCCCCGAGACCTCGCCCGGAGTATGCCGGCGGCCACTGTGAAGTACCCTGTGCACCCCTGTGTTCCCTGTGGTGAGTTATTACTCCTCCCGCAAAACGTGCAACAGTTCAATCCGCGACGCTCGCCACGCCGGCACCAGCGCAGCCGTAGTTGCCACCAAAAGAATCAGCACCAGAACTCCCCCATAAGTAATCGGATCCAGCGCCGACACCCCATAAAGCATGCTCTCAATAAATCGCGTAGCGACAAGGCTGAGCGCAAGCCCACCCGCACACCCAATACCGGCCACCCGCAGACCTTGCACCAGGAACCGCACTAAAATCTGGTGCGGCAACGCTCCCAGCGCCAACCGCATTCCCACTTCCCGTTGCCGCAATCGCCCCAGATAGTTCAAAGTTCCGTAAATCCCGACGCAGGCTAGCAACACGGCCGATCCCGCAAACGCCGCCAACAAAAACGTTCGCAAGCGATTCTCGAACGAGACCTCATCCAGATGAAGCTGCAGCGGCATCATCCCATACACCGATCGTCCGGGTTCCAGTTCATGAACGCGCCGCCGGACTGTCTCAGCCATGTCCACAGGATTTCCGCGCGTCCGCACCAGATAATTTGGAAACGGCGTCGGAGCCGAGAAGCACGAGTAAACCGTAGGCACAGGCTGCGTATTGAGTCCTTCCTCGCGCGCGTCCGCAACGATTCCTCGGATCGTCCCTTTCGGCTGAAAGTCGTTGTATGCCGCTCCCTCAAGTAGATGCCCAACCGCTGTCGTGTCGCCGAAATATCGATCTACGAAACTCCGATTCACAACAATGTCCTGCCATGTCGAACTCGGCTTGCAGACCTCTCCCACCAGCACAGGAATGTTCGTCGCCGCGAAATATCCCGTCGAAACGTAGCGGCTGTCCGCAAGCACTCTGTGGTTGGGATCCAATCGTCCATCAACCTTGAACTCAAACTGATAGAGCGAGGGAACTCCCGGCAGCATTCCCGACGTCGCGGCCGCTTCCACGCCAGGCAGAGATCGGAGGCCATCGAGCGTGCGATCAACGCGCTGCAGCAAGCCCTTCATGTTGGAAGTCTCACCCCATGAGCCCGTGACCTGGAACGCCAGGACATGACTGGGATCGAAGCCCGCCGATACTTGGCTCAACTCGTTCAGGCTGCGCAGCAACAATCCCGCTCCCGTAAGCAGTGTCACGGCGAGCATGATCTGTACCGCCACGAGAGTCCACTGCAGAGGACTCTGCCGCGAGACTTGCGTTCGGCTGGTCTGCGCCAGCGTGCTCGCCAGTTGCCGCCGAGTTCCACGGATGGCAGGCACCAATCCACAAATCACTGTCGTGGTCACGGCGCAAGCAAGGGAATAGGCGGCGATTCGCCAATTCAGCGTGATTTCCTCAGTTCGTGGGAGTTGGCTTGAAAGCAGATGAAAAGCACGAGTGGCTCCCGCGGCGACTAATAGCCCCAACAGCGAACCTGCTAATGCGAGTGTAAGGACCTCAGTGAGCAGCTGGGCAATAATCGACGATCGCGAAGCTCCTAAGGAAAAGCGAATCGAGATCTCGCGCTCGCGATCCGTTGTGCGCGCGAGAAGCAACGCCGCGATGTTCGAGCATGCAATCAGCAACAATAGTGACACAGATCCATAGAGCAGCCACAACGAGTCCCGCACGCTGCCCACTACCGTCTCTTTCAGTGGAATGGCATTCACGACGAGGTCGTGGTCGGTTTTTGGAAACTGCGTGCCAAGTTGCGCCTGCACAGTCGCCAGATCGGCGCTTGCTTGTGAAAGATACACTCCTAATTTCAGCCGTCCGATGACCGTGAACCAGGTCGCATCGCGGCGCTGGGCAAACGGAGCATCCGGCGCACTGGGTTCCCACAAATCGACGTCACGGTTCGGAAACGCAAAGTTGGCGGGCATGACTCCGATAATCGAGCAGGAAAATTCTCCGAACCGGACTTTCTGATTCAGTGCCGTCGCGTCACCATGAAAGCGCCGCTGCCAATATCGGTAACTGATCAACACGGCCGCAGGACCGCCCCAGTGTTCCTCTTCCGGCGTGAAGTCGCGGCCTAAAATCGGAGACACACCCATCACGCGAAGAAATCGCGGTGCGAGCATCGCCTGCGTCAGTTTTTCCGGTAATGATCCCGAAGTTTCCGACAGGTCGTCCAGGTAGTATCCGCTCATCGACTGAAACGTGGAGTTCATCCGGTTCCAGTCTTCCACCCGAACCGGCGCCACAAAGTGATTTGCATCACGATTCTTCGCATCCTGCTGAGTGAGTTGAATCAATTGGTCCGCCTGCGGGAAGGGAAGAGGCCTGAGCACGACCGCATCGATCGCCGAGAACACCGCGCTATTCGCGCCGATCGCCAATGCCAGAATCAGAATGATGACGATCGAGAAGGACGGCGACCGTCGCGCGAAACGCCATGCGGATTTCAGGTTGAACGCGACAGCCATAAGCCAGGCGGAGCTATGTACCTCGCGGATTTGTTGCTTGATCTGCTCTGTCCCACCGAATTCGATGAGAGCTTGTCGCCTGGCCTCGGAAGGGGTCATTCCTTTGTCGATATTCGCGCGAGTAACTTCCTCGATGTGAAACGTGACTTCGCGATCCAAGTCCCCGTCGGTAGTGCGTCGAAACAGATTTCTCCACCCACGCATTTAAGCCTCCTGATTCGCCGTCGAGCCAAGAATCAGCCGGACCGCCTCTGCCAAACGCTCCCAGGTCTGTTCCTCGCGATTCAGTTGTTTTCGTCCCTCTCGCGAGAGTCGATAGAACTTCGCCTGCCGCCCGTTCTCCGAGTCCCCCCATTCCGCCACCAGCCAGCCGCGCTTCTCCAACCGATGCAAGGCTGGGTATAGCGACCCCTGTTGCACGATCAGAACTTCCTTCGATATCTGCCGAATCCGCTGCGAGATCCCATATCCATGCACCGGCCCAAGGGCAACAATCTTGAGGATGAGCATGTCAAGGGTTCCCTGCAGCAGGTCGGCTTTCTGAATTGGTGTCATGAACGTTCTCTCTCCTAGACGTTCGACATATTGAAACGTCACCTGTAGATTGTCAAGGAGAGAGATTTTCCTTGGCTATGAGTGTTTAAGTGGAATGCCCTGTTACCATCTGTCATTGTGGAGTTCTCCCGATGACAATCGCACACGCAAAAACCCTCTCGGACTCATCTGAATGCTGGCCACCTCTCAGGCTGGATGAATGGAAAGACACCTATGCCACACTTCACATGTGGACACAGATCGTAGGCAAGATTCGGCTGGAGCTAACTTCGCGAGTGAACCACTGGTGGAATGTGCCGCTCTACGTGAGTTCCCATGGATTGACCACGTCGCTCATTCCTTACGGCAGCCGCCAGTTCGATATGGAGTTCGACTTTTTCGCAAATCAACTCGTCATCCGCACCTCGGATGCGACGACGGTGGCAGTCGCACTAGCTCCCCGCTCAGTCGCCGATTTCTACCAGGAGGTGATGGCCGCGCTGCGATCACTGAACATTGAGGTAAAGATCTGGAAGCTGCCGGTCGAGGTGGCCGACCCGGTCCCGTTCGACCAGGATACGGTGCATGCCGCCTACGATGCCGAGGCGGTACGGCGGCTGTGGCGCATTCTGCTGTCTGTCGATGGTGTGTTCAATGTGTTTCGTTCCCGTTTTGTGGGGAAGTCGAGCCCGGTACATTTTTTCTGGGGAAGCTTTGATCTTGCGGTTACGCGTTTTTCGGGGCGACGCGCACCGGAACGCAGCGAAACCGATCCGGTCCTGCGCAAGATCATGCAGGAGGCATACTCGCATGAGGTGATCAGCGCGGGTTGGTGGCCGGGAAACGAGCAGATAAAGGACGCCGCTTTTTACTGCTATGCCGCACCCCCGCCGCCCGGGTTCGCAGAACAGAAGGTACGTCCCGCCGAGGCGTTTTATCACAAAGACGTGGGTGAGTATCTGCTGATGTACGACCAAGTCGCGAAAGCCGATTCTCCGAACCGCGTCTTGCTGGAATTTCTGCAGAGTACCTATGAAGCAGGGGCGACGACCGGGAAGTGGGATCGTGCGGAGCTAGAAGCCGCATAGGATGTGCGGACTGTACTTGGTTTTAAGTGGTCTCCTATCTCAGAACTGTCCCGATGCCGTACGTTGCCCTTGAACAACGACAGGGAACGTCGCTCCGGGTACTGTGTAGATATTCCCGGCCATGGTTTTGATTGAAAAAACTCCATGATCTCATAAGCATTACATCGGGCCGGGGAGACGTTATATGCAGTACACAATCCAAGGCTGGCGTACCCCGATCGGGGAATTCCGGTCCTCTCTTTTCGAATTAACGTTCGGTCGTGAATGGGTCTTAGAACGGAACTGCTGGCGCGACGTGCTCGTCGGCCACAGGCGGCTCTGGTCCGAGTCGGACGACCTCAATTTTCCGGAGGCAATCTGAAATGAATGAGCCGACAGTTCAACTCGGTCCTCGCGAACAGCAAGTCGTCGACCTTCTATTACAGGGGTGCGACAACGCGGAAATTGCCAAGCAACTTCAGATGGCGAGGCGCACCGTAAAAGCTCATATTACCCGGTTATTCCTGCGATTCGGGATCACGGGCGGTATCAAGCGAGTGAAGCTCGCGATCGTTTTATATCGGAGACAAGCATGTCAGCAAATGATCGCTACGGGAGCCGCATCCCAAGTGAACGCGAACACCGGGTCATCCAACTCGTTGCAGATGGCCTGAAGAACAATGAAGTGGCGGAAATACTCGGAATCAGCGAGCACGTCGTAAAGAATTACCTGCGGGTGATTTACGACAAGCTTGGCCTCTGGAACCGCGTGGAACTCGCGCTTTGGTACGAGTCGAGGCAAAACCAGGTCTCGGTCTCAGTGCACTAGTCCAACCATTTGGCACGAGACGAAGCAGTACTGGCGTCTGAGTGCAAGTAAGTACAGTTGTGTGCCTGCCAGGCCTCCGGCCACCTCCCAGGGAGCGTGTGGCAGGCATTCAGATTGAATAGATCTCCTGAGCAGATCAGTCATTCCCCACAAGCAGTC
>Ga0207693_10000627_pt1 | contig 31602 bp, 31 predicted proteins | sample LARL81metaG_FD_184347 | JGI IMG/M metagenome (GOLD analysis project Ga0207693, IMG submission 184347) | Corn, switchgrass and miscanthus rhizosphere microbial communities from Kellogg Biological Station, Michigan, USA - LAR L8-1 metaG... | ecosystem: Host-associated > Plants > Roots >... | reverse complement strand
CTCGTCGCCGACGCGGCGAGCGCCCATCAGCAGCCCGAGCATCTGCGCCGAGCCCGCGGGATTGGCGCTGTAGGCGCGTACGCCCTCAAAGCCGCGCAGCGCGAGCTCGGCCGGAACCTCGGGGTGCACGGCGACGAGCGGCACGTCGTCGGTGGGGTCGGCGATCAGCTCGTGCGCGAGGCCCTCGGGATCGCTGAACCGCAGGCCGGCGTCGTCGCGCTCGAACGCGACGCCCTCCTCGCCGAAGCGGCCGGCCCAGAAGTCCAGCGCCTCGTCGGAGGCGACGCGGTGGACGATGCGGTGCACCATCCCCGCGCCGGGGCGACCCGGCTTCGCACCCGGGTACTCGAAGAACGTCAGGTCGGCGCCGGGCCGAGCGTGCTCGTCCCCGTAGAACAGGTGGTAGACGGTCGGGTCGTCCTGGTTGACCGACTTGGCGGTCAGCCGCAGGCCGAGGACGCGGGTGTAGAAGTCGATGTTGCGGCGGGCGTCGCCGGTGATCGCGGAGATGTGGTGGATGCCTTCGAGTTCCATGACGCTGCCTTTCCGGGTGCGGCGGCGAATTCAGATTGTTGTGTACACAACTATAGCGGCCACGTCGGCTCCTGCGGGGGGTGGGGCGAGAAACGGCGGATATACCGGCGTTTCTCAGCCAACGTCTGAGTTGACGATGCCCGCGCTGTGATCGGGCGCGCCACAGACCGGCCGCCGCGACCGCTACGCCGTCAGCCCCAGCCGGTGCGCGATCGCCGCCGCCTCGCCCCGGTTGCGCGCGTCGAGCTTGGCGAGGATGTGGGACACGTGCACGCTGGCGGTCTTCTCGGTGATCACGAGGGTCTCGGCGATCTCGCGGTTGGTGGCGCCCTCGGCGAGCAGGACGAGCACCTCGCGCTCGCGGGCGGTTATCCCCAGCGGCAGTTCGCCGTCGACGGGCGCAGCGCCGTCTTCGCCCAGCGAGATCCGAGCACGCCGCGCCAGCGCCTCGATCTGGGCCCGCAGGGGCACCTCCCCCATCCCGAGGGTGAGCGCGTGTGCGTCCCGGAGCGGGACTTCGGCGGCGGCACCGCCTCGGGACCCGGCCGCCACACGGGCCTCCGCCTGGCGAAACTTGGCGTACGCGACGACGTAGTCCTCGCCGAGCTCGCGGAAACGCTGCGCTGCCGCAATCCACGCATCGGGCTCGGCGCGGCCCGCCGCCCGCGCGGCCTCGGCGCAAGCAAGCGATCGACATGCAAGCCCCCGCGGTGCCACGCGGCCCTCGGGTATCTGCGCGAGCATCTCGTCGCAGCGGGCAACGGCCCCGGTAGCGGCTGCCGCCGCCTCGAGTGCGGCGTCGTTGTCGCCGCGCGCCCGGGCATCCTCGGCACGGTCGGCGTCGACCCGCGCAGCGGTCGGATAGACAATCGAGAAGTCGACGAGCCATGGAGCAAACCCGGGGTCCGCGACCGCGTCGAGGGCCGCGTGTGCGGCGTGCGCGGCGTCGTCGCGCCTGCCCTGCCACAGCCGCAGCACCGCAATTGCCGCCGTCGTCGCCGGCCACCACTCCGGTCCCCCGACGCCCAGCGCGAGCTCCGCGGCGCGCCCGAGCTCTCGATCCGCCTGCTCAAACTGACCGCGCAGCGTCGACAGCAGGCCGGCGACCTGATACCAGGCTGCCGCCACAGTGCTGCCGCTCGGGTCCGCGTCCGCCCACAGTCGCGCGGCGGCATCGGGGTCGCCGAGGCGGAGCCTCCACGTGGCGACGGAGGCAGACAGATACACCGCGAAATCGGTTATCCCCCAGTGCGAGGAGATATCGATGCCCTCCTGGGCGAGCCGGATCGCATCCTCGGTGCGGCCGAGGTACTCGTAGCCCTCGCTGCCGTTGACGTAGGAGCGGCCGATCTCCTCGACGGCGCCGAGCTCGGATGAGAGCCGGCGAGCGGTGGCCGCGTGCTCGACCGCGTCGCCCGCCATCCACCCCAGCCCGGCGAGCGTGTTGTGGACGTGGGCCTGGACGTGAAGCTCCCCCAGCCGCTCCGCGAGCTCCAGCGCCTGTGCGCACCTCTGTAGTGACGCCGGCGACTGGCCGGTCAGCATCAGCGCCTGGGCTTCGGTGGCCAGGACGAGCGCGCGTTCCGGGCTCGGCGGCTGCTCGGGCACCAGGCGCACCGCTTCGGCGTACGCCTCGAGCGACCCCTCGGTGTCGGCGCTCAGCCACCGGCAGCGCCCCAGCGTCACATACACCTGCGCGAGGCGTAGCGGGTCGCCATCGGCGTCGAGCTCGGCGACCGCTTCGGCTGCGAGCACGGCGCCGCGCTGCGGCTGCTCGGCGCGGATCGCTGCAAGCGCCGTGCGCTCCAGAAGCGCCACACGGTCGATCCCCGCCACGGCGGCCGCGTCCGGCACGCGGTACCAGATGCTGAGCCCACGCTCGCAATGGCGCAGCGTCTCGGCGAACGCAAACGCTCGGTCGGAGTCGACGGCCGCCTGCACCGACGCTTGCAGCGCGCGGACGAGATCACCGGCGGAGTACCAATGGTGGGCGAGCTCGCCCGAGACCCCGATGGCGCTGGCGGCCAGCTCGGGGTGATCGGACAAGGTCCTGGCCAGCGCCAGGTGCAGCGTCGTCCGCTCGCCGGCCAGCAGGTCGCGATACACAGCTTCGCTGACGAGCGCGTGGCGGAACGCATAGGCGCCGCCGTCGCCGCGCACCACCAGCACTTGCTGGCCCAGCGCCTCGCGCAACGCCGGCGCGAACGCAGCATCGGGGACGCTGCCAACCGCCGCGAGCAGGCGCTCGTCGACGGGGCGCCCGGCGGTCGCCACCAGCGCGAGCAACTGTCGCGCCGGCTCGGACAGGCGTTCGATCCGCACGAGCAGTAGGTCGCGAAGCGACACCGGGAGCTCCCCGTCCCCGCCCGCAGCCAGCAGCTCCTCGGTGTAGAACGCATTCCCCTCCGAGCGCTCGAACAGCCGCGCGACAAGATCCGCGCGTGGCCGCTCCCCGAGGATGCCCTCGACCTGCTCGGCGAGCTCGTCGGTGGTGAACGGCGCCAGCTCGAGCCGGCGCACGCCTCGCACGCGCGTCAGCTCGGCGATGAAGACCCGGACCGGATGCTCGCGGGGAAGCTCGTCGAGGCGAAGCGTCGCGACCGCGAGGATCCGCTCCCCCCGTGCCGCGCGAACCAGGAACGCGAGGAAGTCGCGCGTCGAGCGGTCGGCCCAATGGAGGTCCTCGACGATGAACACCACGGGCCGCTGACGCGCCAGCGCGGTGAGCAACCTGAGCAGCAGCCCGAACACCCGAGCCTGGTTGGACGGGTCCGCTTCTGCCGCGACCTCCGCTTCACCGCCCAGCTCCGGCCACAGCCGCGAGAGCTGTCGGCGCTCGCCGGCGGTGAACAGATCGGCGGCCAGCTCGTGGTGCAGGACTGGGCGCAGCGCGCTCACGACAGCGGCGTACGGCAGCTCGCCGTCGGTCAGCTCCAGGCATTCGCCGACGAGCACAAACTTGTCGTCGGCCATCGCACGCCGTTCGAGCTCGGCGACCAGGCGGCTCTTGCCGACGCCGGCGTCGCCGGCGATCACTACCGCGCCGGAGTCCTCCACGAGGACTTCCAGCTCCCCCTCGCGACCCACGAATCGTTCGCTCGCAACGCGCCCACGCACACCGCGATTATCCCCACTGGCCTTACACGCCTTAAGTACCTACGCCAAAGATAAGGGGGCAGATTAGGACTTCGCCAGATGTGCGACCCCTGGCCTTATTCGTAGCTTGATCGCTGCAACCACCAACCAAAAGGAGCAGCGATGACGGGCCAACTCTCAGCACAGATTGCACAGCAGCGCGTGATGGACATGATTCACCAGGCCGAGCACCACCGCCGGACCCACGCCGAGCAGCTCGACCGTCTGAGCGGCCGCTGGATCCCGTTGCGCTCCCGCCGCCCGCGGGCCGCGATCGGCCCCGCACTGGTCACTCACGACCCGTGCCACTGAGCGCGACCAACGAGCGACGAGATCGCAACAGCGCATGTCCACAGTCACGACAGCGATCGACGAGCAGCGCCTCGAGGAGTTCATGCACCGGTTCGTCGGTGACCTCGGCGCCGCGATGAGCGCGGCGCTGGTGGTCATCGGCGACCGGCTCGGGCTGTACCGAGCGATGGGCGACTGTGAGCCGGTCACCGTGGCGACGCTCGCCCGGCGCACGCAGACCGACGAGCGCTACGTACGTGAATGGCTCTCAAACCAGGCGGCGGGCGGCTACGTGAGCTATGACCCCGACCGCGGCGAGTTCTTCCTGACGCCCGAGCAGTCGTTCGCGCTCGCCCAGGACGGCAGCCCGGCGTTCATCCCCGGCGCGTTCCAGTCGGCGTCGGCGATGGTCAAGGCGACCGACAAGGTCACATCCGCGTTCGAGCACGGCCACGGTGTCGGCTGGCACGAACACGACCAGGACCTGTACTGCGGCACCGAACGCTTCTTCCGCCCGGGCTATACGGCAAACCTCGTTTCCTCGTGGATCCCGGCGCTCGACGGGGTGCAGGCCAGGCTCGAGGCGGGCACGTGCGTCGCCGACGTCGGCTGCGGCCATGGCGCCTCGACGATCCTGATGGCGCAGGCCTTCCCGCGGTCGCGGTTCACCGGCTTTGACTACCACGCGCCATCGATCGCACACGCGCAGCTTGCCGCCGAGGAGGCGGGCGTGGCAGACCGCGTCGCGTTCGAGGTTGCCTCGGCCAAGGAATACCCGCGCGACAGCGAAGGCGGCTACGCGCTGGTGACGATGTTCGACTGCCTGCACGACATGGGCGATCCGGTGGGCGCCTCCGCCCACGTGCTCGACACTCTCGCCGACGACGGCACGTGGATGCTCGTCGAGCCCAACGCGGGCGACCGCCTGCAGGACAACCTCAATCCGGTCGGCCGCGTGTTCTACGCCGCATCGACCCTCGTTTGCACGCCTGCGTCTCGCGCGCAGGAGGTGGGCCTGGCGCTCGGCGCCCAAGCGGGCGAGCGTCGCCTGCGCGAGGTGCTCGAGGCGGGCGGATTCACGCGCGTGCGCCGCGCGACCGAGACCCCTTTCAACATCGTCCTCGAAGCTCGCCCTTGACGAGCGGCCTCCGTACCGGGGACGCTGTTCGGAGTATGGAGCTCAGCTTCGGACAGCCGCTGGGCTCGATCGTGCAGCACGCCTACGTGGTGCGGAGCATCGATCGAGCCGCCGCGGACTACGTCGACCGGCTCGGCATCGGCCCCTGGTTTGTCCGCGGGCCGTTCACGCCGTCCGCGGGGCGCTATCGCGGACAGCCCACGTCGACGGTGATCAGCCTCGCCCGCGCTTTCTCGGGGCACGTGATGCTGGAGCTCGTCGAGCAGCACGACGACACGCCCTCGGTGTTTCACCCAGGCAATGGGGACCGGCTTTACGGGTTTCACCACTGGGCCGTGTTCACCGCGCAGATCGACGCCGACATCGAGCGCTACCGGGCGCTTGGGTACGAGGAGGCCTACTTGGACGTGCTGCCATCCGGCTCGCGGATCTCGTACGTCGACTCCACGCGCGACTTGCCGGGGATGATCGAGCTCGTCGAGCACACCGACGCGCAGGAGCGGGTATACGACACGATCTACCGGGCGTCGGTCGGCTGGGAAGGCGACGAGCCCCTACGCCGTAGCGACATCTGATGACAGTCGAGACGGTCAGTGGCCCCCGGGTCGCCAGCGAACGCTGGCGCAAGAGCAGCCGTTGTAGGACCGGCCGGCGTCAGACCTCGACGCCGCGGTCCGCGAGCCAGTCGACCACGGCCTCGGGCGGATGGCCTTTCCATTCTGCGCGGGCAGCCAATCGGAGGATGTGCTCCGGATCGGCGTGAAGCTCGTCGCGACGGTGAGCGAGGTAGAGGATCGTGGCGGCCGCCATCGATACGGCGGGGTCGTCGATCTCGACGTCAACGCCCTCGACGGCGATCGCGACACGCTCCTCGAGGTTCTGGATCGCCGTCACGGGCTCGTCGGCGTCCTCGAACTGCTCGAGCAGGTCTCCCAACCTCGAGTCGTTGTCATCGGGATCACTGACCTCGACCGCCCGCTTGGCGACGTCGAACAGCGTGATGGGTTTCGGTTCGGTTGGCACGGCGACCAATCTAGCTCTTCAGCGCCCGGCCCACCGACTGAACGAGGAGCACGAGCACGGCCACCGGCATCACCCACCAGGCCGCCGCTCCCGAGGACGCGATCACGGCGGTGATCGCGATCGCGACCGCCACACCGGCGGCCGTGATCCAGTCGTCGCCGACGACGAAGTCCCAGACGGCGAGTGCCGCGTTCCTGATTCCGCTCATGCCGAGCGCTCCACGAGCCTGGATGCGGCCGCACGACGCAGCCAGGAAACGAGTGTCAATGCCGCAACCAACAGCCCCGGGATGATCACGAGCAGCGCTGCGTCTCCGCCGGGCCAGTGGGCGCCCGCACCCTCGGCGCTCCAGAACGTGCCAAACGACGTGAGCATCACGCCGACGGCGAACTTCAATGCGTTCTCCGGCACCCGCGCCAGCGGCGCGCGTACCGCGAAGCCCACCGCTACGACGACAGCCACCGCCGCCACGGCGGCGATCGCGGCCAGTCCGATCCGGTGCTGGTTGGCGCCGAACGTGAGCACGATGAACACGACCTCCAGCCCCTCGAGCAGCACGCCCTTGAACGACACGGTGAACGCGTAGGGGTCGATGCCGGCGCGTTCGTGACCGCGCGCCTCCATGCGAGCGCGCTCGGTCTCCTCAGCGAACAGGGCGGCTTCGTCGTGAAGCGCCTTGAGGCCCGCGGCGCGCAGGATCGCCTTGCGCAGCCATTGCAATCCGAACACGAGCAGTAGGCCGCCGACCACGACCCGCAGCGCCCCGATCGGAAGCGCAGTCAGCGCGGGGCCGAGCAGGGCCACGCAGATCGCGAGCACGATCGCCGCCGCGCCAACCCCGTAGCCGGCGGATCTCCAGCTTCGGGTCGTCCCGACCGCGAGCACGATCGTGAGTGCCTCGACCGCCTCGACGGCGCACGCGAGGAAGACCGATACCGCGAGTCCAAGCTCGGCTCCGGACATGTCCTGAGTATGCCCCGCTACGTGGTGGTGTAGATAGCCATCGCGAACCCGGCACCGCCCGCCTCATAGGGAAGCGTCGGGATGCTCAGGTGCGCCATCCGGAGGATCGTCATCGCCGGGAGTTCTAGGCACGGCTGATGAGATCGAAATGAATGATCCCGGAGGGTGTCTGGGGGATACTGCCCTGATGCGTGTCGCCGTTCTCGATGACTACCAGCGGCGGGCCGAGCGGTTCGCCGACTGGGACTCGCTCGGGCCAGACGCCACCGTGTCGTTCTTTCACGCCCCGATCGAGCGGGCAGAGCTCGCGAGCACGCTGGCGGATTTCGAAGCGCTCGTGCTGATGCGCGAGCGCACGGCGTTTCCGAGGTCGGTGCTCGAGCAGCTGCCCAGGCTCGAGCTGCTGGTGACCACGGGCATGCGCAACGCTGCGGTCGACGTCGACTATCTGCACGGCCGCGGCGTCGTCGTGTGCGGCACCGGTCTGAGCGGCGGGGCGCAGGCCCCCGGGGTGCCGAGCACGGTCGAGGTCGCGTGGGCGCTGATCTTCGCGACGTTCAAGCGCGTCACGATCGAGGACCGGGCCTTGCGCGCCGGCGTCTGGCAGCTCGATCTGCCGCGCAATCTCGCGGGCGCGACGTTGGGCCTCGCCGGGCTCGGGCGGCTCGGCGGCGCGATGGTCGGCCCGGCGCGGGCGTTCGGCATGGACGTCATCGCCTGGAGCGAGAACCTGACCGAAACGCGGGCCGCCGAGCTTGGCGTCACCAAGGTCTCCAAGGACGAGCTGCTCGAACGCGCCGACGTGCTCTCGATCCACCTCGTGCTCAGCGACCGCACCCGGGGGCTGTTCGGCGCCGGCGACCTCGCCTTGATGAAGTCCTCCGCGGTCCTGATTAACACGTCCCGTGGCCCGATCGTCGACGAGCGGGCGCTGATCGAAGCGCTGCGGTCGCAGACGATCGCCGCGGCCGGGCTGGATGTCTACGACCGCGAGCCGCTGCCCTCCGACAACGAGTTGTTGGCGCTCGACAACGCCGTTCTGTTGCCGCACCTCGGGTACGTGAGCGAGGACTCGCTACGCGGGATGTACGCGCAGGTGGTCGAGGACATCGCCGCGTTCACGGCCGGTTCGCCGATCCGAGTGCTGACCTAGAGCCGTGTCGGGCGCTGAAGAACGCGCGCGGACCGACACGCTCGGGCTGCAAACCGACGAGATGCGCCGGCTCGGCTACTGGGTCGTCGACCGCGTGGTTGAGCACTTCGAGCAGGGCGCCGACGGACCCGCGATCGACGCGTCGGCCTCCGGCGAGCTGCGGGACGCGCTCGGCGGCCCCGTGCCCGAGGATCCCGGAGATCCGATCGAGGCGATGCAGACCCTCGTAGACGTCGCGCTGTCCAACATGCAGCACGGCGATCACCCGCGGTATTTCGCGCGGGTCCCGGGACCCTCCTCCTACGCCGGCGTTCTCGGAGACTGGCTCGGCACCGGCTTTAACGTGATCGCCGCGTCGTGGACGGGATCGTCCGGACCGTCGACGGTGGAGCTCATCTCACTCGACTGGCTGCGTCAACTGCTCGGCCTGCCCGATGGGACGGAGGGGATCCTGATGAGCGGCGGGTCGCTGTCCAACATGACGGCGCTGGCAGCCGCTCGCGCGCACCTCGGCTCCGGCGTCGCGTATCTGTCCGATCAGACTCATGCGTCGATCCCGCGGGCGCTGACCGCGCTGGGGTTCGGCGCCGAGGAGGTGCGCGTGCTGCGTAGCGATGAGCGACTGCGGTTGACCGAGGCCGCTGTCAGCGAGGCCGTCCGAGCCGATCGCCGCCGGGGGCACAACCCCCGCTTCATCATCGCCACGGCCGGCACCACCAATACGGGCGCGGTCGACGAGCTCAAAGGCCTGGCCGAGCTCGCGGCGGCGGAGGGCATGTGGTTTCACGTCGACGGCGCCTACGGCGCGCCGGCCGCGCTGTGCCCGGCCGGACGCGCGGTGTTGCACGGACTCGAGCTCGCGGACTCACTCGTGCTCGATCCCCACAAGTGGCTGTTCGCTCCATACGACGTCGGCTGCCTGTTCGTGCGCCGTCCGGGCGTGCTGGACCGAACCTTCAGTATGCGCCCCGAGTACCTCGCGGACGTCCGGCCCGACACGGCCGAGGTCAACTTCGGCGACCGCAGCCTCGAGCTGACGCGCCGCGGGCGGGCGCTGAAGCTGTGGCTGATGCTCAAGGTCTACGGCGCCGCCCGGCTCCGCGACGCGATCGCTCGCTGCATCGGGCTGGCGGAACACGCGCAGCGACTGCTCGAGTCAGACCCCGGCTGGGAAGTGGTGACCCCGGCCCAGCTCGGGATCGTTACGTTCGCCCGCCCCGAGTGGAGTGCCGAGGAGCACGCTGCAGCTGCCGCCGCGATGGCAGCCGGCGGCTACGCCGCGGTCACGAGCACGACGCTGGGAGACCGACCGGCGCTCCGGCTGTGCACGATCAATCCGCTCACGACGGAGTCGGAAATCGAGGAGACGGTGAAGCGCTTGGCTTACGCGATCAGCTGACGCCTAGGTACTCGATCGCGCCGCTGAGCTCGAGCTTCTGGCGAATGAGCAGCTCGAGTACCGGAGCTTCCATTTCGCCGGCGGATGCGAGGTCGAGTTCGCCGGCGACGCGCACGGTGACGCGCTCCCGATCCGGGGCGAGGTCCACGTGAACGCCGTCGGAGTCGATCCGCCGCACTGCTCGATCGATGCTAATCCCGTGAGACGCCGACCGAGTCCCACAGGTTGAACAGCAACTTTGGACGTATGCCTACGTGTCGTGCTGCTCTACGTCATGCGCCCGCGCGTGAGCGGCCTGAATCTCGCTTGCCTGCAAATGCAGCTGAGCTGCGCGGCCATGTGTGGCAGCTTCCTCGCCGTGCATCCTGGCCATGTCGGGATCGGTCGCTGCCTCTGCTTCGAGCTCCGCTAGCCGCTGGTGGTCGAGGGCGCGGGCCGCACGCTCACGCGCTCGCTGCTCACGCTCGATCGCGGCGTCATGCATGCTGCGATCACTCATGCCCGTAATATTGCCCGAAGGACAGCGATGAGCAACATCTCCAACGGGACTAAAGCGCGACTTGAGCGATCGTCGGGTGAGAACGTCCAGTTGCTGACTGCCGCTCCCGATCTGGCGGACTTCCTCAGTGCTGAAGAGCGTCGGGAGGCCGTGCACATTGCGCTGCCAAACGTGAGGCTGTCGGGCCCTGTGAACCTCTCCAAGTTGCTCGATGAGACCAACGCGTTTGCGGCGCTCGTCGTCGACGGCATGCTGCTTCGACAGCTGCTTGTCGGCGAACAGCCGAGTCTGCGGATCTTCGGACCAGGAGAGTTCGTGGCGACCGGTGCGACTCCCAGCTCGATGCTGCTGGCGCAGTCCGAATGCCGCGCCGTGGAGCCGACGCACCTAGCCTTGCTGGGAAACGAGTTCCTCGCCGGTGCACGCCGGTGGCCGAACCTTGTTGCCGGGCTGCATGCCCGCATGGCCGATGGCGCGGAGCGACTCGCGGTGCAGATGGCAATCTGCCAGCAGCCCCGAGTGCAGGACCGGATCATGGCCATGCTGTGGCTGCTGGCGGAGTCGTGGGGCCGGGTGACCTCGGCTGGAACCGCGCTTTCGCTGTCCCTGACTCATGAGACTCTCGGGGCTCTCGTTGGCGCGCGCCGGCCGACCGTGACGCTCGCGCTAAGAGAGCTCGGCGACCGCGGAGCGCTGGTGCACCAGGACCGCAGCTGGCTGCTGCTTGAGCCGCCGCCAATGCCACCGGCCTCCGGCAGCCGACTCGACGCCCCGGAGATCCTCGCCGAGGCGGGGTCGCCATGGTCTGACCGGTCGCCGGCCCAGCGACCGGAAGTGAAGGCGCGTGCGACGTTGCGCGAGACCCTGGCGCACCTTCGCGAGGATCACGCGCGCAACGCCGCGTACCACCGGGCGATGCTTCGTGAGATGACTATCACCCGCGAGCACAACGCAGATATCCGACGCCGGATCAACGATGAATGGAGGCTTCGGGCAGCCTCGAGAGGTCGAGCACAAACAGGCTAGTCATCTACCGCCTCCATCATCACAATCGCTCCCGATGCCGACCCGTCCTGGTCGCTGCCGAGCGGCAGAGCGGTCACCTGGCAGCGAAAAGCCCTGCCTCTGCGGTTGGTGGCGTCCACGACGATCCGCTCTTGCACAGATCCGTTGCGCACCGCGCGAAGGATCGGCTCAAGCAGGTGGGTCGCAAGCCCGAAGTCGAGGCTGAGCAGGTGCCGGTCCTCGACCTCGTCGGAGTTCAGACCCCAGAGCTCCCGAGCCTGTTGGTTCCAGATCTGGACGCGCTGCTGTCGGTCAAGGACTGCAACGGCTAGCCCGATCGTCGACAGAACCGTGTCCAGGAAGACGTTCATATCCTTGAGCTCACCCGTGCGGTGGCGGAGCTCGTCGTTCATCGTCTCGAGCTCCTCGTTTGAGGAGTGGAGCTCCTCATTCATCGTCTCGAGCTCCTCGTTGGTGGACTGGAGCTCCTCGTTGGTCGTCTCCAGCTCCTCGTTGGTCGACTGCAGCTCCTCGTTGGTCGTCTCGAGCTCCTCAACGGTCGACTGCAGCTCCTCGTAGGCCTGTTCGAGCTCTCGCTTAGAGCTGGTCAGCTCCGCCTCCAGGTGCTTGGCGTCGGTCACATCGATGTAGGCGATGCTTGTGCCGATCAGCTCGTCGTCGCCGAGCAACGGCGTCAGGCGCACATCGACGAAGCGTTCTTGGCCGGCGGGCACGCGCCAGCTCACCGCCTTGAGCTCGACACCGCGCCGCAGCGCCGAGACCTCGTCCAGCCTCGGCCGAAGCTCGACCGGCCGATATGACAGCTCGAGATCCTGGATGGGCCGGCCGAGGTCAGCGACGCCCAAGCCGAACATGCGACGCGCGGAGTCGTTGGCCATCACCACCGAGCCGTCGGCGTCGACCACGACCTGGGCGATGCCGGCGACGTCGAACGCCGTCTCACGCAGAGCGTCAGCCAAGCTCCGTGACATGCTCGAGGCGGACTCCCGGGTGATCTCCCGGGTGCGCTCGGGTGAGTGTGGGCGCAGGACCTTGCGGAACACGCGACGCTTAAGATCGACCGGGGTGAACACGTCGGTGTGCGTGATCAGCATTTCCGACTTGCCGAGCATCAGCACCCCGTCGTTGTCGAGCGCGAAGTGAAAGCGCTGCAGCACGTGGGACTGCGTCTCGGCCGTGAAGTACATGAGCGTGTTGCGGCACACGAGCAGGTCGATGCGCGAGATCGGCGCGTCCTGGACGAGATCGTTGCGCCCGAAGATCACGCAGCGGCGCAGGTCCTTGCGGAACACGTACCCCTGGTCGGTTCGCTCGAAGAAGCGCTGCAGCGCATCCCGCGGCACGGCCTCGACCTGGCGCGGCGCAAATGCCCCATGGCGCGCCTGTTCAAGAGCCTCCTCGTCGACGTCGGTGGCGTAGATCTTGACCCGGTCCAGGAACGCCTGGTCACCGAGCACGCGCGCCAACACCATGGCGAGGGTGTAGGCCTCTTCACCTGAGGCGCAACCTGCTGACCAGACCCTGATCGGGCTGTCAGTGGGCCGCGCGCCGATGAGGTCGGGGAGGATGCTTGAAGCCAGATACTCCCACGCTGGCGGATCGCGGAAAAACGCCGTGACGTTGATCAGGACAGTGTTGAAGAGCGCCACGAACTCGTCGGGGTGGAGCTCCAGGTGGTCGATGTACTCGTCGTACGCCTCGACGCCGACTTCCGCCATTCGCTTGGTCACGCGACGCTGGATACTCGATCGCTTGTAGCCGGTGAAGTCGAATCCGCGCGTCTGGTTGACGAACTCGAGCAGTCCGTCGAGGGTCGTCTCGGGGCGCGGATTCACGCCGAGCCTTCGGTGCCGACGGCTGCGGTGGCCTCGCCAGCGATGGCGTCACGGTGCGTGCCTGCGGCTGCGTGCGCCAGCGCCTCGGTGACCAGCTCAGCGTGCCGGCTTGCGTCCTCGGCCTGCTGACGGAAGCGCCGGGCGGACCGTCGGTGCCCCCGCTCCTCCGCCTGGTCGGACATTCTCTCCAGCAGCGCGCTGCGGTCTCGCAACGTCCGCACAGCCGCCCGCAGTACCCTCTCGGCCCGTTCCCCTTCAGAGTCGGCGAGGACCGGACGTTCGCCCTTGGGATCCCGGCCGGGCGCAACCGGCCTTCGAGACACCGTCGCTTGTCCGCCGTTGACCATCGCGGCGATAGTTTGCGCGATCCGGTCGGACGGGACAATCGCATCCACGACGACGTGGGCGAGCGCGTTTGACGGCATCCCCGGGTAGAGCGCCTCGTCGGGATCCTGCACGATCGCAGCCCCGCCGCTCGCTTTGATCAGTGCAAGCCCAGCGGTGCCGTCGTCGCGCATGCCGGAGAGCACCACCCCGATGACCCGGGTGGGGCGCGAGATCGCAGCGGATTGGAATAGAACATCGACGGCCGGCCTGTGACCGTTCTCCCGAGGCCCGAGGGTCAGCCTGACGCGGCCGTCCTCGATGACCAGGTGGCGATCCGGTGGCGCCACGAGGATCTGCCCCGCCAGCAGCGGCTCCCCGTCTGTGGCCGCGCGGCACCGAAGCCGACCGGCCCGCTGGAGGATTCGCGCCAGTGCGCTCGGGCTGCCGGGAGCGATATGCAGGACGATGCAGACGGCCGCCGGCAGGTCGGCGGGCAGTCCCGAAACGACCCGCTTGAGCGTCTCGACGCCTCCTGCCGAGGCGCCGATCACTACGAGATCACGCTTGTGGCCGAGCCCTTCGAGAACGTCGGTTGATGCCACTGTCAGGAGCGTACGCGCATGCCGGAGGCTGCACCAATTGATCGGGATCGCGACAAGCCGAGGGTGCCTGCGATGTTGGTTTCCCACGCGGCGCGCCGTCGCCTTGTGAATTAGTCACACTGGATCGAGGCACATCGGCAGAATCGCTCCTTGGACGTCCAAGCATGTCTGCCCGATTCGATCCCCGCACACCCCCCGACGCCGGACCGATGGAGCCGGCGCCGTTCGCGATCGAGCTATCAACGCTCGGCGACCACGAGATCCAGGTGGCGGTCATGGGCGAACTCGACCTGGTGAGCGCCTCCGAGCTCGAGGAGACCCTCAAGCGTGAGCTGGCGGCGGACAACGACGTGCTGCTCGATCTCTCCCAGATGGACTTCATCGACTCCACCGGCCTCCACGCGATCGTCGAGGCCGTTCGCACGGCGAAGTCGGTAGGCCGCAAGCTCAAGCTCAGCGCCGAGCTCCCGGGGCATGCCCGCCGGCTGATGGAGATCGTCGGGCTGCTGCCGTTTATTCCGATAGCGCCGGAGTAAGCAGGACAGCCGCCCCGCCGGCGCTAAGCCTTGCGCTCAACCCTGTTCGGAGGGATGCGGCGGGTCCTGCGGCGTCGGGAACGCGCCGTCGATCAGCTCGATCCGGTAGCCGTCGGGATCGGCGACGAAGCAGATCCGATACTCCTCGCGCCCACCCGGCGCGTAGGGCGGCTTCTCGGGCTCGATGCCGGCGGCGGCGAGCTGCTCGAGCAGCCCGTCGAGGTCGTCGACGGTGAGCGCCATGTGGTTGTAGCCCTCACCGAGGTGATACGCCTCCTCACGGCCAACGTTCACCGTCAACTCGAGCACGTCGCCGCCGTCGGGCAGCCCCATGTAGATGTTGTAGGCGGACTCGAAGTTCAGCCGGCCGCGATGCTCGAAGCCGAGGCGCTCGTAGAACTGCCTCGACGCGTCGATGTCTTTGACCCTGATGCATGTGTGTACGAAGCTCGCGCTCATGCCTGCGGAGCATATTGCTCGACCCAGCTCACGTACACGTCGATGAACGCCTCCATCGCGGCGTCGACGCCGGCGACATCGCCGGTCGCGAGCAGGTCGAGCAGCAGCCCGCGCGTGACGGCAACCCCGAGACGGGCGTGGGCTCTGGCGAGGTCGCGCGGCATGCCGAGCGTCATGTTGATCTCGGCCACCGGCTCAACCCAGCTGTCGACGATCCCGTCGAGCACCTCGGTGGTGTGCGCGCGCCCTTGGAGCGCCTGGCCGTAGATCTCGAAGAACAGGCGCTCGTTGGCCCACAGCGCGGGGTCAGAGATGTGCTTCCACCACACGCGCGTGGAGGTGCGTAGGTCGGCGCCGGGATCGGGCAGGAGATCTGGCAGCAGGTCGCGCTGGCGCTGCTCGACCGTGCGCACGATCTCCACCCACAGCGCCTCCTTAGATCCGAAGTGGTGGATCAGCATGCGATGGCTGGTGCCGAGCGCCGCGGCGAGCCCGCGCAGGCTGAGGTCGCCGATGCCGTTCTGCGCGACGTAGTCGATCGAGGCGTCGAGGAGACGATCTCTGGGGCCCTTGCCCTCCACTCGATGCCAGTGTACCATGTGGTACATGAAACCCGTACTGACATCAATCGACGTGCCAAACGCGCGCGAGCAGGTCTTCGACTTCCTCGACGTGATGGCCAACCACGAGCCGTTCACCAATCACATGCTCAAGCAGTGGGAGTACTCCGGACCCGACCGCGGGATCGGCTCCAAGGCGCGCGTGCAGGTCACGGCCGCGGGCAGGACCGAAACCGTTGACATCGAGGTCGTCTCCGCCCAGCGACCGCAGAAGATCGTCGAGCGCAACGTCGGGCTCGGCGGGCGCCGGATCGGAAACGGCACCTATACGCTCGAGGAGCTTCCGGAGGGAGGCACCCGGATCAACTTCGAGTACTCCTGGCAGCAGGCGCCGCTAAGCGAGCGTCTGGCCGCTCCAGTCGTCCGCGGCATCCTGCGACGCGGGAACGAACGCGCCATGCAGCGCCTAGCCGAGCAGCTTCCGGCAGCCTGAAAACGCCCTGCACGCTGCCCGGGAACTGCCGCATGCGGCTCGACCCGCACATACAATGAAGCCATCCAGTAGTCACGGGCGCGCGTGCCATGCAGGGTGGCAACAAGCTGACGCGCGCCTTCAGCGATGTCTTCGTCAACGAACCGCGACCGGGAGGGCCTGTGGCTCGACCTCCAATGGGAGGTCGCGGACACCCTTGCGCGCTGCGAATCGACCGCCGAGGCGATCCCCCGCGTCCTCGAGGCGCTCGGTTCGGCGCTCGGATTCGATGCGGCGACGTTGTGGCAGGTCGACGGCGATGGGCTGGAACGGGTAAGTCAGTGGACGACGCGCGTTAGCCGAGCAGGCTCGCACGGGGGCGGATTCGTCTTCCCGGTGCAAGGCCCTCACGGAGGCGTGGGCTCGGTCGAGCTCATCGGCGCGGAGGACCGCGACCTCGACGAACGACTCGAACGGCTGCTGATGCTGATCGGCCGGCAGATCGGCGAGCGCCTGGAACGAGAGCGCGCCGCGAGGGTGCGCGAGACCGAGCGCGCGAGCCGCGAGCTGCTGAGCTACGTGGTCGACTCCTCCGACGACGCGATCGTCACCAACTCGCGGGCCGCGGTGATCACGAGCTGGAACCGCGCGGCGGAGCGGCTGTACGGCTACACGGCCGAAGAGGCGATCGGCCAGGCCGTCTCGATGATCGAGCCGCCGAATCGTAGGGGCGAGCAGGCCGAGATCCTGCGGCGGGTGTTCGCCGGCGAGGCCGTCGACCAGGTCGAGACCGAGCGGGTGCGAAAGGACGGCAGCACGATCATGGTCTCGCTGACGATCTCGCCGGTGCGAGACGCCGACAACACGATCGTGTCCGTTGCGGTGATCGCACGCGACATCACCGAGCAAAAGCGCGACGAGGATCGCTTGCGCCACCTCGCCGAGCACGACCAATTGACCGGCCTCGTCAACAGGCGCCGCTTTGACTCCGAGCTCAAGCGCGAGCTGGCCAAGGCCGGGCGCTATCACTCGCACAGCGCCGTCCTGAGCGTTGACATCGACAACTTCAAGGCGATCAACGACTCGGCTGGCCACGCCGCCGGCGACGCGGTGCTGACCGAGGTTGCGGACATGCTCTCCAAGCGCTTTCGGTCGACGGACGTGGTCGCCCGCCTGGGCGGCGACGAGTTCGGCGTGCTCGTCACGGCCGTCGGCATCGAGGAGGCGCGCGACGCAGCGGACGACCTGCTCGGCACGATTCGCGCGCGACCGGCAATGTACGGCGGGATGCCGTTTCGGATCACCGCGAGCATCGGTGTGACGGCGTTCCAGTCAGACGACGTGACCGCCAGCGAGGTGCTCGTCAATGCCGACCTCGCGATGTACGCCGCCAAGGCCGCCGGCCGCGACCGCGTCGTCGTCTACACCCCCGACGAAGCCCGCGAGGCGCGCGCGATGGCGAAGCTGACCTGGTCGCAGCGCATCCAGGACGCGCTCGAGCGCGACCGCTTCGTCTTGCATCTGCAGCCGATCCTCGAGCTCGCAAGTGGCAAGGTCCGCCACGGTGAGCTGCTGCTGCGCATGCGCGGTGACCGCGGCAAGCTGATCTCTCCCGGCGCGTTTCTCCCGGCCGCCGAACGGTTCGGGCTGATCCATGCGATCGACCGCTGGGTGGTGCAGGAGGCGATCAGGATGATCGCCGGCGCGACGCCCGGGCAGGCGCCACGGCTGGGCGTCAACCTGTCCGGCGAGTCAGTGGTCGGCGACCCTGAGCTCTTGTCGATGATCGAACGCGAGCTCGACAACGCCGCCGTCGATCCGGCCAACCTGATCTTCGAGATCACCGAGACGGCGGCGATCGCCAACATGACCGAGGCGACCCGCTTCGCGCAGGGCCTCACGAACCTGGGTTGCAGCCTCGCGCTCGACGACTTCGGAACCGGCTTCGGGTCCTTCTACTACCTCAAGCACCTGCCTGTTCGCTACGTCAAGCTCGACGGCGAGTTCATCCAGAACCTGCCGCGCAACCCGATCGACGAGCACATGGTGAGGGCGATCGTCGGCGTCGCTCACGGCCTTGGCATCCAGACCGTCGCCGAGTCCGTCGCCGACGACGAGACGATCGAGATGCTGTACCAGCACGGCGTCGACTTCGCTCAGGGCTTTCACATCGGCAGGCCCGCGCCGGTGCACGAGCCGCTCGCCGTGTAACTGGCTACGCGCAGATCGGCGTGGTCGCCGGGGTGCGCGACCGGTGCGACAGGTAAGTCAGGTGGTCGGTCTCGCGATAGCTCCTGTTACCGAATGAATTGAACTCGTCGACGCGATAGATGAGATTGGTGGCGGGGTTGACGTAGTCGAGCTCGTGATACTGAAAGCGAGGGGCGACCGCCCCGATCACGACCTGCGTGCTCGACTGACTGATGATCCTGACCCGTTCACCGGGGAACGGGTAGCCGACCAGCGTCTGCTTGACGAACGGCATCGGGAACTGCAGCCAGCAGTAGAGGCCCTGGTCGAGCTGAAACCACCCGCGCGGGCTGCCCACCGATTGAATCGCCGCCTGCGATCGTGCCCTGACCTCGCCGACGTAGCGCACCACGCGGCCATGGGAAAGATCGATCTCCTCGGTCACACGGGCGTGTTCACGACAGCCGGAGATCGGCGCGTTGATCCAACCCAGCGGCACCTCCGGGCAGTAGGCCACCCACCCGGTGGGTGTGTCGCGAGCCGCCTGGAACCTGGCCGTCTGCGCCTCGATGCGGTGCACCAGGGTCAGCGCAGCGGGCGTCCCGGTGAACGCCTCGGCGCCGGCCCCGAAGACCAACCCGATCCCGGCTACGCACGTCGCCACCCCCAACACGGCTGCCACTCTCCGCGGCACGTGGCCGATCATAGCCCCGCGCCCCGTTGCGCGTTTGCACATACGGGGCGCGGAGCGGACTGGATCAGCGAATCAGTGCTTGTGGTGCTTGGGCGCCTTGAACGTCAGCGTCCGGCTGGCCACCGTCACGGTCTGGTGGTTGGCCAGCGTCTGTGCCACACGCAGCGAGACCTTCAGCGTGTGATGGTTGGCGAGCAGCGCCTTGCCGGTGCGGTTCAGGGTGATCTGCACGACGCGCGTCTGCCCGGCGGTCAGCGTCACGTGAGCGCTGCCGACCCCGACGACCTCGCGGTGCGTGTGGGCCTGCTTGCGTGACGTGATCGCGATCACCTTGTGATCCCTGAGTGTCTCGGTCACGGTCATCGTGAGCGCCAGGTTGCACGTCTGCCCGGCTGTACCCGAGCACTGGACGGGCACACTCGCCGTGTTACCCGAGACCTTCACCTGACCGATCGAGCCGTGGCCCGAACCCGCGGGCGGCGGGGGCGGAGTCGACGCCGTCGTGAGCGTCTGGTCGGCGCCCACGAACGTCCCGAAGTCGCTCGTCACGACCGCCCGGTAGTGAATCGTGGTCCCGGCCGGGAGCCCTGTCAGCTGAGCGCTGAACGGAGTCGCCGCGTTGTTGGGACCGAGCGTCAGCGACGCGGTCGAGCTGCCGTAAGCAGTCGTCGTCCCGAACTGGAACGAGGCGCTGACCGACGCACCCTCGGGGTTGTCGGTGGCGTTCAGCGTCGCCGCCGACGTCGTCACGCCACTTGCCGTGCCGGTGACCGGCGCGTCGGGCGCGTAGGCGCTCGAGAACAGGCGAAGCGGGCTCGTGCCGTTCGTGAACAGGAAGAACGGCGTGCCGATCGCGGAGCCCTGACAGGCCTTGCCGTCGGAGTTGAACGGCGTAGCGATGCACGAGGACGAGATCGGCTCTCGCACGTCCGCCATGCCGGCGCCACTACCGGTGGGCGTCAGCGGGATGTTGCTCTGGTCGAGCACGAACGTCGGGTTGGCCGCGTTGACGAAGTGGCCCGCGAAGCCCTCGCTGACGCCGTTGACCTGCTGGCGCCAGGTCACGTAGGGCGTGTTGCCCGAGAACGTGATGTCGGGACGAGTCGCGTCACCCGATCCGGTTGAGATCGGCTGTCCGCCGTTGACCACCTGGAAGCGAGCAGCCGCTCCCGCGCCCACCAGCCGCGAGACGAAGATCTTGTGGCTGGAGCCGACCGTCTCGTCCCATGTGATCCACGGGACGGTGGGGTTAGCGGGGTTCATCGTCCCGGCCGCGACGCGCGGGTCCTCGGCGTCCTTGGTCGGATCGAGATTGAGCGCGCACGCGTGCTCGTTGTCGAGGTTGGCGCCGCATCTGTTCGTCGTGTCGAGCGTGCCCTGAGCGTTGTTGCCGACCGCGATCCAGTTAAAGCCGCCGTCGACTGTCCCGCTCGGCGGCGTGGTCGCGCTGGGCGCAACACCCTTGGCCGCGAACACCATCTCGTTGTCGCCGAGCTTGTTGGCACCGGTGGTGCCGGTCGGGTTCTGCTCGTACCACACCACCCACGGGACCGAGTCGTTGGCGCCTGTGAAGGCGATGTCGGGCTCGACGCCGTCGCGGGTGAGGTCAACGTTCAGCGACGGGTCGGTGCCGAGACGCTCGACGCCTGCCTGCTGGAAGCAGAAGCCCCCGATCGCCGGAATGTCACCGGCGGAGGAGTCACCCTTGGGTGTGACGGTGTCACAGTTCGCCGAGCCCGGACCAACCGGCTTTGACACGAAGATCTGGTCCTTGTTGACGCCCGGAGCGTTGGCGCCCTGCTCCTGCCAGGTCACCCACGGACCCGGCTTGGTCGGGTCGACCGCCGAGCCACCCGCGACCGAGGGGTTCTCGGCGCTCTTGTCGGTGTGGATATTCAGGGACGGGACGCCTGGACCCGTGCCGCCGTTGCCACGGCTCTGGCCGGCGAAGATCCACTTGCCGGTCGTGGCATCGAACCGGCTGGCGAAAATGTTGTTGGCACCGAAGCCGGTGCCGGTCGTGTTCTCGTACCAGGTGGCCCACGGAACGGTCCGTCCTGCCCCGGCGAAGTCGATCGCCGGTGCCTCGCCGTCCTGCGCCTGGTCGAAGTTGAGCGACCCGGGGAACGTCGGGGCCGCGCTGGACCTGCCTCCTACGGTGCCGCTGCCCCTGGTCTTCCAGGCGCCGTTGGCAAACGAGCGGCTGAAGATCTGATCCGCGCCGCTGGTGTGCTGGCGAAAGACAGCCCACGGAACGGCCTTGCCGCCGGCGGTGAGTGCGCCGCCGACGACGTCAGCGTTGGCCGGGTTCTCCCCGCTCACGCCGAGCGCCGGGTTGATCCCGGCCGCAGGATCGTCATTCACCTGCGCCCCCGGCGGAAGCGCTTGGAGCGCGGCCGCCGCCGATCCGGCGGTCGCGAGCGCGATAACCACACTCGCGGCAGCGACTCGCGCGCGCCGCCGAGACATGCGCCTATTGGTCCCCATTACTTCTCCTTGTGTTGTCGTTTGGACTTGCGCCCTCGGAGGAGGTACGGGCGCGTCCGCCAAACGGTTCTCGGGGTTGCTAACCCGAGTTCTTGATCGTCCCGATCAGGACGCGCTCACCCGAGGAGGCGGGGTTACCGTTTGCCTCCTGGCGAGTGACACTAAGCGTGCGGAACTGCGTAACCGGGACGCCGGACCAGAGGGTTACCTTGACGGCATCGTTGAAGGTCCCGATCGGAACCAGGACTCCGGCAGAGTTCTTCAGCCATGCCTGGTAGTAGCGACCGTTTGTGAGGTGCGGCAACCCGCTCGCCGAGAGCTCGACCTGCCAGCCCGAGCTCATCTTGGTCAGCGTCGCCGAGCCATGCGCGCCGGGCGCGAGCGATGTCCCGTTGACGACCATCGCGAATTGCAGCGGCGCCGGCGATGGACTGCCGCCTCCCGAGTTCGAGAGCGCGGTGATCCCGGCGACCACTGCCACGAGCACCGCCAACACGCCGAACGCGTACGCCGGCCGCTCGAGGATGGTCATGACCCAGGACCGCTCGCGGCGGGGCTTCTTAACCACGCGCGCCGCCTGAGGTGAGGGCGCCGGCCTCGGAGCCGGTGCTTGTCTCGGCTCCCGAGCTTCGGCGTCGCGCGCGGCGCGTCGTACCTCCGCGGGCTGCACTGGCGTGGCGAACTGCTGAGGGCGCGGAGCGCGTGCTGGTTCCGGCGCCTCGGCCGTCCCGGCCGCATCGGCGATCGCCGCGACGACGCGGTCCTCGAGCTCGGCTGGGGGCTGGGCCCACATCTCGTCGGCCTCGAGCAGCCCTCGCAGCTCATCGAGCTCGGCGCGCTCTTCGGACGTCAGCGACTCGACAGGCTCGCCGGCCAGATACGCGATCCGGTCCTCGTCGCTAGCGCTCAACACGGCTCCTATCGGTGGGGGGTGCAGCCAAGAGGCGATCCAGGCCTCTAAGAGTTATTACGGAAGCAGAAAACATACGGTTCTCACTCCTCGCGCAGATGACCGAGCAAAGCGGCCAGTCGTTTGTGTGCCCGGAACGACCTGGACTTGATCGTCCCGACCGGAAGGTCCAGGCGCTCCGCGATCTCTACGTGCGTGTAGCCCCGGAAGTGCTGTAGACGCACGATGTCCTGCTCCTCGGGCGGCAGCTCATCCAACGCGCGGCGAACCTCCCAGACGTCGTACACGGCCTCGGCGGATTCCGGCGTCGAGGTCAGCGCCGGGTGCCCCGGAGCGACCGAATCCAGAGGATCGGCAGCCCGCACGGCTTCGCGGCGCGAGACGTCGATCGCGACGCGGCGCGCGATCGCGACCAGCCACGGTCCGAGCTCGCGTTCGGCATCGAAGCTCGCAGCGGCCTTCCACGCTTTGACGAACGTTTGCTGGGTCGCCTCCTCAGCGAGCCCTCGGTCTCCGAGAACCCTGTAGGCGACCGCGTACACGAGTCGGCCGTACTCGCGGTAGACAGCGCGAACGGCATCAGGGTCACCGTCGCGAAACCCAGTGCTCAGCCCCGCGTGCGCCACGGCGCTGACGCTACAGCAGCCACCTGATGCTCGCTGTGAGTTTTTCCGCGGTCAGCCGGCGGTGCGGCGGGCCCAGCGCTTAGCCCACGCATCCATCGGCGCCAACGCCTCGATCAGCGTGCGTCCCTCGCGTGTGAGGCGGTAGCCGCCGGCCCGCTCGCCGTCGACGATGCCAGCGTCGCGCAGCTCCCGCAGGCGATCGTTGAGCACGCTGGAAGAGATGTCGCCACACCGAGCCTGCAGCTCGCGAAAGCTCGGGGCGCTGCCGTCGCGCAGCTCCCACAGCACGCGCAGCGACCAGCGGCGACCCAGGAGATCGAGCAAGGCCATCACCGGACGGCCCGTGCGCGATCCGCGGACGGGGCGCCCGGGTGAAGGCGCAGCGCTCACACCGCGGCTTTGACGAAGCGCTCGCGCAGGTCCGTCTTCTTGAACTTGCCGGTGGCGGTCCGCGGCAGGGCGTCGATGAACTCGAAGCGGTCGGGCAGCTGCCACTTGGCGAATTCGGTCGACAGATGCTCGCGCAGCTCATCCGGGGTTACCTCGGCGCCCTCCTTGACAACCACAACCCCCATCGGGCGCTCCCCCCACCGCTCATCGGGGATCGCGATCACGGCGGCCTCGACCACCGCCGGATGTGCCATCAGCAGGTTCTCGAGATCGACCGAGGAGATCCATTCACCGCCAGACTTGACGAGATCCTTGGACCGGTCGCAGATGCGGATGCACCCGTGGGAGTCGATCTTGACGACGTCTCCGGTGGCAAACCAGCCGTCCTCGGTGAACTTCTCCTCGCCCATCCCACGGTGGTAGGCGGCCGCGACCCACGGGCCGCGGACCTCGAGCTCGCCCATCTCCTTGTCGTCCCATGCGATCAACTCGCCGTCGTCGCCTCTGGCCCGGACGTCGACGAACGGGACCGGAACCCCCTGGCGCGACCGGAAGTCGTACAGCTCCTCAGCCGGCGCGTCGACCAGATCGGGCGTGGGCCGGCAGACGCTCCCAAGCGGCGAGGTCTCGGTCATCCCCCACGCCTGGATGATCGTCAGGCCATGGCGGTCAAAGCCCTCGAGCAGGCTTCTCGGCACCGCCGATCCGCCGACCAGCAGCCTCTGCAGTGCGCTCAGGTCCCAGCGGTCGGGTTCGGCGTCGAGCGCCTGCAGGACTGCCATCCAGACTGTCGGCACGCCCGCCGTCAGCGTCACGCGCTCGTCGGCCATCAGGTCCAGCACGCTCTCCGCATCGAGCTTGGGACCGGGCAGGACGAGCGCGGCGCCGACGAACGTGCCGGTGTACGGCAGCCCCCAGGCGTTGGCGTGGAACATCGGCACGACCGGGAGGATCGTGTCGTGCGCCGAGGCTCCGTTGGAGTCCGGCAACGCAGCCATCAGCGAGTGCAGCACGAGCGACCGGTGCGAGTACACGACGCCCTTGGGCCGTCCGGTCGTGCCCGACGTGTAACACATGGCGGCCGCGCGGCGCTCCTCGAGCGACGGCCATTGCATCGGTTCGTGGGACTCGATCAGCGACTCGTAGTCGATCGTCCCGTCCGGAACCGGCCGCTGCTGTGAGACGACGATCACGTGCTTGAACTCACGGGCGTTGCGGAACCCCTCGAACGCCTCCAGCAGCGACTCGTCGACGATCACCGCGCAGTCCTCCGCGTCGTCGACGATGAAGCTCAGCTCATCCGGATGCAGGCGCGGGTTGAGAGTGTGGATCACGGCCCCGATCGACGGGATCGCGAAGTACGCCTCGAGGTGCTCGGGCTGATTCCACATCAAGGTCGCGACACGATCGCCGTCGCGCACGCCAAGCTCCACCAGCGCTGACCCGAGCCGGCGCGCGCGGCGGGCGCAGTCACCCATCGTCGTGCGATGGATCTCGCCGTCCGGACGCCGCGAGACGACCTTGCGCGAGGCGCTTAGCAGCTCGGCCCGCTGCACTACCGCCGTCAGCGACAGGGGGTAGTCGTCCATCATCAGGCCGTTGAGCAACGTGTCGGTCATCCTCGCCTCCTACTGGTGTGATCCTGAGCTCAGTACAGCAAGGGTGAAGCATGAGGCGATCCAGTATGGAGCGCAAGCCAGAGCGGCCACCGGCTACCGTGCCGGTTCTGCCGATGGCCATCGCCCGACCGACAGACCCCTATCCGGACCCATCGTGGTCGGGATGGGGAGATCCCGCGCAGACACCCGTCATCGGCGAGGAAATGCGCGCCCAGCTGGCGCAGGGCCTGGGGGTCCGTGAGCCGGAGACAGCCGCGGTCGCGCTGGGTGACGTGCGGCTGCCCGCGAGCCGGCTCGGGCCGGCGGCGGTGGCGGAGCTTGCCGCGGTCGTTGGGGCCGAGCGTGCCTTGTCAGACGACGAGACCCGCGTTCGCCACACCCGCGGAAAGTCGCTCGCCGACCTGCTGCGACTGCGTGCCGGGGAAGCCGCGGATGCTCCGGATCTGGTGCTTTTGCCGGATTCTCACGACGAGGTGCTCGCATGCCTGAAGATCTGCGCCGAGCGCCGGATTGCCGTGGTCCCATTCGGCGGCGGCACGTCCGTGGTCGGCGGGCTCGAGCCGGCTGCCGCCGCGTTCGCCGGCGTCGTCGCGCTCGACCTGCGGCGCATGAACGCGCTCGTCGACCTCGACGAGCAATCGCGCCTCGCGGTGCTCGAGCCCGGGTTGCGCGCTCCCCAGGCCGAGGCGCTGCTCAACGAGCGCGGATTCACGATCGGCCACTTTCCACAGTCTTTCGAGTACCTGACGCTGGGGGGCGCGGCCGCGGCGCGATCGAGCGGGCAGGCGTCCGCCGGGTACGGGCGCTTCGACGATCTCGTGCTCGCGCTGCGAGTGGCCGCGCCGGCGGGCACGCTCGAGCTCGGCCGGGCGCCGAAGTCCGCCGCCGGCCCGGATCTTCGCCAGCTGATCCTCGGCTCGGAGGGAGCGCTCGGCGTGATCACGTCGCTGACGTTGTCGCTGCGGCCGGTGCCGGAGCAGCGCGTGTATGACGGGTGGCGGTTTGAGTCCTTCTGGGAGGGAGCGGACATCGTGCGACGGCTGGTCCAGGACGGGCCGCGGCCCACTGTGCTGCGGTTGTCCGACGAGGCCGAGACCGCGCTGAACCTCGCGCGGCCGTCTGAGCTGGGCGGCGGTGCCGCGGGGTGTCTGGCGATCGTGGGGTACGAGGGGGGCGCGGACGAGGTGGCGTCACGACGCCGCGCGGCCTCGGCGATTCTCCAGGAGGCGGGCGGGCAGGCTGTCCCCGACGCGGGCGAGACATGGGCTCGCGACCGCTATCGCGGGCCCTACCTGCGCGACGCGCTGCTCGACGCTGGCGCCCTGGTCGAGACGCTCGAGACGGTCGCGTTCTGGTCGGCGCTGCCACGGTTGTACGAAGGTGTGACTACGGCGCTGCGCGAGTCGCTATCTGCTCAAGGAGCGCCCCCGGTGGTGGTGTGCCACATCTCGCATGTGTACGCCGCGGGAGCGTCCCTGTACTTCACCGTCGCCTGCGCCCAGCTCGACGACCCGGTTGCGCAGTGGCGCCGCGCGAAGGCGGCCGCCGGCGACGCGATCCTTGCCGCGGGCGGATCGATCACCCATCACCATGGCGTCGGCCGCGATCACGTCGAGTGGTACGCGCGCGAGATCGGCGAGCTCGGGGTCGGCGCGCTTGCCGCGGTCAAGGAACGGCTCGATCCGCAGGGCATCCTCAACCCGGGCATCCTGATCGGAATCGAATGAGCCCCCTCGTATCCTCCGCGCCATGACCAAGGCGGTTCAAGGCCTGGCCGAGCTCGCGGTTGTGCTCGGCGCAAACCTCCAGCCCGGACAGATCCTGTGCCTGTCCTCTGAGCCCGGCAAGGAGCAGGTGGCGCGTGCAGTCGCCGACGTCGCCTATCGCCGCGGCGCAAAGTTCGTCGACCTCAACGTCTTCGACTACTACTTCAAGCGCGCGCGTGCACTCCATTCAGACCCGGAGCTGCTCGACTACGTGCCGCCCTGGTACGGGGAGCGTCTGCTCTCGATCGGCGATCACCGCTGCGCACTCGTGTATCTGGCGGGTCCGGCGGCGCCGAACATCATGGACGGCGTCTCGCCCGAGCTCGTCGGCAAGGACATGCTGCCCCACATCCGGGAGTCCAGTCAGGTCGTCAACGAGCGCACGACCAATTGGACGGCGGTTCCCTGCCCCACCGCCGGTTGGGCGGAGCTGGTCTACCCCGAGCTCGACCCGGGGGCCGCGCTGGAGCGCCTGTGGGAGGAGATCGGCTACGTCTGCAGGCTCGACCTCGATGACCCGATCGCAGCGTGGACGCAACGACTTGACAGACTCGAGGCGGTGGCTGAAAAGCTCAGCGCGTTGCAGCTGGATGCGCTGCGCTTTCAGGGGCCGGGGACGGACCTGCGAGTCGGCCTGTTCGCGTCGAGCCGCTGGAAGTGCGCGCGGCTGACGACCGTCGACGGCATCGCGCACTCGCCCAACCTCCCCACCGAGGAGGTGTTCACGACGCCCGACCCCGCTCGGGTCGAGGGCGTCGTCACCTCGACCAAGCCGCTGTTTCAGTCGGGGGCGGTAATCACAGGCCTGAGGGTGCGGTTCGAGGGAGGCAGGGCGGTGACGATCGACGCCGACGAAGGCGCGGGCGTCCTGCGCACCCTCGGGGAGCGCGACGCAGGCGCGCAGCGGCTGGGCGAGGTCGCGCTCGTGGATAACGAGAGCCGCATCGGCCAGCTGGGGACCGTGTTCTACGACACCCTGCTCGACGAGAACGCCGCGAGCCACATCGCGCTCGGCCACGGGCTGGACTTCGCGATCGACGACCCGGCCGACCGCGAGCGCGTCAACGCCAGCCAGCTGCACATCGACTTCATGATCGGCTCCGACGAGGTGTCGGTCACGGGCATCACCGGCGCCGGCGGCGAGGTGCCGCTCCTGCGCGGGGGCAGCTGGCAGATCTAAGGATCGGTACGCTACGCACGCTCTAGGAGGTCGTCGAGACGAGCTCTCACGGAGAGGTGCCGGAGCGGTTGAACGGGCGCGACTGGAAATCGCGTAACGGGGGTTAACCTCGTTCGGGGGTTCGAATCCCCCCCTCTCCGCTTGACCATGCTCGCCGGGCGGGGGCGGGCGCCGACGTTTCGGTGCTCCCCACTTAGCATCTCCTAAGCCCCTGATTAGGTGATATTTAGCCGGCGTTCAGGCGTCAGGCCAGCGGGTCGAAAATTTCCGCTAGAAGCTCTACATCTTGGAGTCTGAGCTTCCGTTCGTCGCTTGCACAAGCTAGGCTCTCTGCCGGTAAGGGGCGATGATTCCATCTCAATTATCCCGTCCGGCACTGAGGCTCGTACAGGGGGCGCAAATTGCCCCTGCCGAGGTTGAGTGGACCTGGTTCTGTGGGCATTGCGCCGCTCCGGCGCCGTCCGAAGAGCCGCCGGCGCCGTCTGCTCGGGTATGCACCGCGTGCGGGCTGGGGCTGCTGCTCGAGACCCACCGCAACACGGCCCCGGGACCCGACGACGCGTTCCTGGTGATCGACCACGGGCTGCTGGTGCAGGCCATGTCGCGCCGCGCCCAGGTGCTGCTCGGTCTGACCGAGGCCGAAGCGATCAACCGCCGCGTCGCGGAGCTGCTCGTACCGGCCGACGCCGAGGCGCGGGCGCCGACGGGATTTGCGGCAGCGATCGTCGATGCGGCGTCGGGCCTCGAAGAGTCGGCGATCGTCACAGTCCGGCCGTGGAACACGTTCGGCGTGCGGATGCGCGCGCGGATCGCTCCCTGTGGCCCGCCTCGTGCGGCGCTTGTGATCCTCGAGGATCCGACGTCGCGGCCGCTGCGCGCGGTCGACTGATCAGCCCGGCGCCGCTGGAAGGACCGCAGGCGCCCCGTAGGGAGTCAGCGCTGCCGGCAGACCTACCGAGCCGTCGTCCTGCTGCCCGTTCTCCAGCAACGCGATGATCGTGCGGCCGACGGCGACAGCGGTGCCGTTGAGCGTGTAGACCGGCGCCGGCCGGCCCTCCGCGGGCCGGTAGCGGATGTCCAAGCGCCGCGACTGGTAGTCGGTCGTGTTCGAGGTCGAGGTGAGCTCGCGATAGCGCCCCTGCCCCGGCAACCAGGCCTCGCAGTCGTACTTCATCGAGGCCGACGCCCCGAGGTCGTCGACGGCGATCGCGACCACGCGGTAGGGGATCTCGAGGTCCCGGAGGATCGCCTCCTCGATCGATAGCAGACGCTCGTGCTCGGCCTCGCCCTCCTCGGGCGCCACGAAGCTGAACATCTCGACCTTGTCGAACTGATGCACCCGGAAGATCCCGCGCGTGTCCTTGCCGGCCGCGCCGGCCTCGCGCCGGAAGCACGGCGAAAAGCCGGCGTAGCGGATCGGCAGCGCTTCACCGGCGATGATCTCGCCCGCGTGCAGGGACGCGAGCGGGACCTCGGACGTGCCGGCGAGGTACAGATCGTCGTCGGCCAGGCGGTAGATCTGCTGCTCGGTGTCGGGCAGCATGCCCGTCCCGTACAGCGCCTGCTCGCGGACCAGCACCGGCGGGATCACCGGCTCAAAGCCCTCGGTGCGCAGCTTGGCCAGCGCGTAATGAACGAGCGCGAGCTCGAGCATCACGAGGTCGCCCTTGAGGTATGCGAAGCGGGACCCCGACGTGCGGGCGGCGGCCTCCATGTCGATCCGCGGGCCGGCAAGCTCGAGGTGGTCGCGACCCGTCGCCCCGGCCTGTCCGACCTCTCGCAGGACCGCGTCCTCGTCCGGCGCCTCGGGGGACGGCAGCGCCGGCAGCGCGGCGAGCTCGGCGTCTCGTTGCAGGCGTACGGCGTTTTCCTCATCGCTGAGCGCGCGACCTCGCGCCGCCAGCTCCGCCAGGCGCTCGCGCTCCTCGGGAGTCGGCGGGCCCTTGCGGCCCTTGCTGGCCGCGTTCTGCTCCGCTTGCAGGGTCTCGAGCTCCGTACGGAGCGCTCGCCAGCGCTCGTCGAGCTCGAGCACGCGATCGATCGCCGCGGCCGCTCCGGGACCTCGGCGCGCCAGCGCGGCGCGCACGGCGTCGGGGTCGCGGCGGATCAGCTGGATGTCAAGAATGGTCTTCCGCTCCTCGTTGGCGGGCGCGCCACGGATACTAGGAGCTAGGAGCTCTTCTTCTTGGCCTTGGCGCCCTTGCCGTCGTCGGCCGACTTCGTGCCCCCGCTCGGGGCGGTCGTGCTCGCCGTCGTGCCCGTCGCCGTCGTGGCGGTCGGATTCGCGGCGGGGAGCGTGCCGATCGACTGCTGCTTGCACGGGGTTACGCCCGGGACCTTGGGCGCCTGGCGGCCGGAGTAGGTGGCGACGAAGTTCGCGACATTGCGCGCGTCCTGGCCCACGACGATGTTCTGGGGCATGATCGCGCCCGAGAAGCCGCCGTTCTGAATCGCGTAAAGCACGCGGTCGACGGGGCGTTCACAGCGCTGATCGAAGTTGGGCCCGTTGACGACCTCGCGATTGCGAGCATTCGCCGCGGAGCCGTGCGTGGCGGCGTAGGACAGCGTGTGACATCCGGAACAGCGCTGGTTGAACAGGACCGCGCCCGCGTGGTTGGGGCTGGACTCCGGGACGCTGATGTTCTCGCTGCCGCAGGCCGCCGTGAGCGTCGTGGCAACGACCGCGGCAGCCGCTATGAAGAGGACCTTGACGGGTCGGCTCATCGAGGGCGAGATCATAATCGCATCCCCATGACAGGGCTCCGTGCAACGAAGTTCGCCCTCCTTCTGGCGGCCGCATTGCTGGTCTGCGCGTGCAGCCACACCGAGGTCGTTGGCAGCAACCGGACGGTCCAGATTCAGCTCAGCGAGTACCGCCTGCAGCCGCAGAGCATCCGCGTGAGCCGCGGCCTTTTGACGATCATCGTCCACAACCACGGCGTACTCGACCACAACCTCGCGCTGTACCAGAACGGCCAGACCGTGGACTCGATCAACCCGCTGGGCCCGGGCGAGACGTCGCAGATGACGCTGTTTTTGTCCCCGGGGACCTACTCGATGGCCTCGACGGTGCTCTCGGACCAGTCGCTGGGGGCCTACGGGACGCTCCGAGTGACGAAGTAGCGCCGTCGTGGCGCGGGGTTGGACGTGAAACCGCGATATATCGTGGGTTTCTCATCCCGCCTTCGGATGGTCGGGCGAAATCGACGGCGAGAAGGACCCGGGCGACCCGCGGCGAACCAGTGCGCGATCCCCGGCGCCGGCTGCGAGACGTTCGCCTTACCCTCAACAACGCGTTCGTCCCACGGCGGCAACCATGGGGCCGGCGCCGGGGCCCCCGTAGGTCCGCGCCCGCGAGCTACCCCGCGGTCGCGGCCGCTCTCGCCAACAGCACCACGACAACGACCGCAGACAGCGCCATCACGCCGATCTCGCGCTGCAGGATCGCCGTCACCAGGCTGCGCTGGTCGTCCGCAGGCAGGTCGCCAACCTCCTCGTTTGACTCAAAACCCCGCGAGTCCAGGACCATCTGCGCCGTCGCGGCGCGCAGCTGCTCGGCGAAGATGGCCACCAGGAGCGGCAGCACGCCGTAGAGGACGTGCAGGCCGGAGGCCTTGTGGCCCGTCAGCTTCAGTACGCCGCCCAGCACGACCTCGACGACCACCATGATCTGGCCCGTGCGCAGCACTCGCCAGAACCACCGGTTCGGCTGTCCGCGAAACCAGCACCAGCCGCCAAACAGCGCGGCGACGGCGTTCAATGTGATCGCCAGAACACCTACGGCTATA
>Ga0207693_10000625_pt1 | contig 31655 bp, 35 predicted proteins | sample LARL81metaG_FD_184347 | JGI IMG/M metagenome (GOLD analysis project Ga0207693, IMG submission 184347) | Corn, switchgrass and miscanthus rhizosphere microbial communities from Kellogg Biological Station, Michigan, USA - LAR L8-1 metaG... | ecosystem: Host-associated > Plants > Roots >... | reverse complement strand
CCGACCGCGTCGCGGTGATGCGTGAGGGGCAGATCGTGCGGGTGGGAACGCCCGCCGAGCTCACGAGCACCGACCTGCAGACCGAGATCCGCTACCGGCAGAACGGTGAGGAGGTGCTCGTGCGGACCGATGAGCCGACGCGCGTGCTCGCCGAGCTCACGTCGGCGGCGGTCGCGCGTGGCGAGGAGCTGGAAGGGCTCCAGGTGCGGCGGCCGTCGCTCGAGGAGGTCTACCTCGCCCTGACCGCCGAGCAGGACGAGGTCGAGGCGTGAGCGCCGAGGCGATCCGCATCGCGGCGCGGCGCCCGGTGCGCCGGCTCTTCGTCCACCAGCTTCGCTCGGAGCAGCTCGTCTTCTGGCGCAGCCGCGAGGCCGCCTTGTTCATCTTCCTGTTCCCGCTGCTGCTCTTCGTGCTCCTCGGCGCGGTCTACCACGGGAAGTATCAGGGCGTGCCGGTGGCCTGGGCGGTCCTCGCCGGGCTCATCAGCTACGGGTGCGCGAACACCGCTTTCGCGGGCCTGGCGATTCAGCTCGTCCTGCGACGTGAGAACGGGATCCTCAAGCGGCTCCGCTCGACACCGCTGCCGCCCGCGACGTACCTCGCCGCGCTCCTCGCCTCGACGCTGGTCGTGTTCGGGCTCCAGACCGTGGCGCTCTTCCTGCTCGGACGCTCTCTCTACGGCACGCCCTTTCCCCCCGACATCGGCTCGCTCGTGGTCACAGTCGTGATCGGCGCAGCCGTCTTCGCCGCGCTGGGCACCGCGACCGCCTCGGCGATCCGCTCGGCGGAGGGCGCGTCGGCGGTCGTCAACTTCATCCTCCTGCCGATGGCGTTCCTCAGCGGCGCGTTCGGGCCGACCAAAGGCTATCCAGCCTTCCTCCGCGCGATCGGCGACATCCTGCCGCTCACCTACCTCGTCAAGCTGGTCGACGCCGTCTACCTGCACGGACACGGCGTGTGGACGCAGCCCGAGGCACTCCTCATCCTGCTCGCCTGGGGCCTCGCCGGCCTCGTCTTCACGATCTTCAAGTTCCGCTGGGAACCGCAGGCACGTTAGGAGTTCGGCGAGCCGGAGAGGAGTGCGGTGTGGATGATCTCTTCCTCGAGGAGCCCGCCATCTCGCGGTTCGTGCGGGAGCACGACGACCCCGGCATCGAGGTTCGCGTCAACTTCGGCGTCTTCGCCGGTCGGCACGCGACGCCCGCCGAGATCGACGAGTTCGCGGTGGCTCTCAGAGAGTTCGTACCGTCGTTCTCGATCGTGTCCGAAGTACGACACGAGTTCGGAGACGCCGTCGAGGCCTCCGTCCACCAGGTCGTCGTCGAGCTACCGCAGGAGGTTGTCGGCGAGGAGCCGGAGCTCCTCGCCGAGAAGATCGTCTTCACCGCGAACGGCTGGGCGCTCGAGTGCATCGCTTCCCGGCACGGCGCCGGCGACCTCTAGCCGGCCGAGTACGTCACCGTCACCGATGCCTGGATCTGCTGCGTCCCCGCCTCGATCGGCGGTGCAGCCCTCGCCGGCGCCTCCAGCCCGGCGGCGTAAACGACCGGCGCCGCCTGCCCGCCCTCGCGCACCTTCAGCGGGGCGCCGAGCGTGAGGCCCGCGGCTTCTGCGATTGCCTGCGCCTTCCCCTTCGCCTCGCCGAGCGCCTGCTTCAGCGCCTGATCGTAGAGAGAGGACTTGTCGGCCGTGTCGAGGCTCGGGCCGTCGACGTTGTTCGCGCCGGCGCCGACCGCCGCATCCACGAGTGCGCCCGACTTGCCGAGCGCGGCCTTGACCTGCACGGAGTTCGAGGCCTGGTAGCCGGTGATCACCCTGCCGTTGCCGGAGGTCTGCGGCCAGAGCGAGACCTGAGTGGTCTGAATCGCGGAGGAGGCGATGCCGGCCTTCTTCAGCGCGTCGATGATCGCGCGCGCCTGGGAGGAGTTGCGGCTCAACGCTTCCGCCGCCGTGGCGCCGTTCGTCGTCACGCCGAAGTCGAACGAGGCCTGGTCGGGCGTCGCGTCGACCGTGCCGTTGCCGGTCACCGTGATCGTCGTGCCTGCGGTGGTTGTCGCCGAGCGGCCGAGGTGCGGCTGCGCCACGCCGGCGATCGCGGCCGCGACGAGCAGCACGCCGGCGAGCAGAAGAGTCGTGCGGAGTCTGTTCATGCCCCACGTACGACGCCGAGGCGCCAAGCGTCACAGCGAGCGCTTCATGAGCGGAACTGGGGCGGCGTGGATCCCGTCGCGCGGACGCCGACGACTCGGCCGCCGCGGTCGAGCGTCACCACCCAGCCGGCTGTGTTCCGGTCGCCCGGTGGCTTGCTCAGCGGCCAGTGTTCGAGGAACGCGATCGTCCGACGACCGTAGAGCTTGGCCTCGCAAAGCCCGGCCACAGTGCCTCCTCCACCGCGTGGGATCTTGCAGCGAACGAGCAGGTCGGGAATGTCCGGGAAGATGCGGAACGCGGAGCGCGCCTTCCACGCCGTGGCCGCCATCTGCGCGACGCCGTGCGGGAAGAACGTCGAGAACCCCGCGGTCGCACCCGGACGGATGGCGAAGTACACCTCGGACGGGACGCAGCGGCCGTTGACCTTCGGCGCCGTGAAGCCGTTGCCGGTGCCACAGAACCGGGCCCGCACGAGGACGACGTCCACGGGATCTCCGTTGGAGATCCGCCACCGCTCGGCCCGCACGGCGTGCGGCTGCGCTCCTCCGGCATCGCGTGCGTCGTGCAGAGCCGCCGAGATCGGCGTCGTCCCGCCGCAGCCGGCGGCGCCGACAGCCGTCGCGACGAGCAACGCGGCGAGCAACGCGCACTTCATCTCGCCTGTTATACGACGCGGGACCGCCTGCGCTCCACCCGCGAGCCGCCGAGAGTTGCGTATCCTCGGCGCGGCCGCGGTGGTCACACCCGACGAGATCCGTGCGATAGCGCAGACGCTTCCTCGCAGCTACGAGGTGTTCGTGCGCGGTCAGATCAAGTTCCGGGTCGGCCAGATCGTATGGCTCGCGTTGTCGAAGGACGGCGAGCGAATGGGCTGCGGCTTCCCGAAGGAGATGCGACAGGCCGCCGTAGACGCCGAGCCGCACAAATTCCAGCTGCCGGAAGCGAGCGACATGCGGTTCAACTGGATCCACGTTCGCCTCGAAGCGCTCGACGCCGGCGAGATGCGTGACCTCGTCGAGGAAGCGTGGTCGAGGGCCGTGCCTCTCTACGTCGCGCAGGAATACGGCCGTACCCGGGGATACCGGTAGGTCCTCGTCGCCGGCCTACGCGGTAGCGGGCAGGTACGGCGTCCAGCCGGACGGGATCCGCGGCGCAGCGAGCTTGATGAACAGCGTCGGAGTCGGCGCACGCGGCGAGGTGCGGAGAACCATTCCCGCCTGTTCCAGCGACCGGTCGCCCTTGCGCAGGTTGCACGGGGCGCAGGCCGTGACGACGTTCTCCCAGATCGACTCGCCGCCCTTCGAGCGGGGAACGATGTGGTCGAGCGTGAGGCGGCCGTTCGTCGTGCCGCAGTAGGCGCAGCGCCAGCCGTCACGGGCGAACAGCGCCCGGCGCGAGATCTTGCGCTGGATCGCCCGCGGCACGCGCACGTAGTGCACGAGCCGGATCACGTGCGGCCAGATGAAGCTGCCGGTCGAGGAGCGCAGCGGCCGGTCGAGCCGCTCGATGATCTCCGCCTTGCCCTTGTAGACGAGCACGTGGGCGCGCCGCACCGTGCACACATTGAGCGGCTCGTAACTTGCGTTCAAAACAAGAACGTGCTGCAACCTGGGCGAAAAGTAGCAGCGCCGGAAGCCGCTACTGCTGGGACTTCATGGCCCGTTCCACCGCTTCCTGCTCCTCGGGCGAGAGGGAGACGGCGGCGCGGCCGCCCTCGAGCTCCTTGATGTAGATGCGCGCGTAGTCCCGCCCCTGGATGGCGCTCAGGACGACGCCGCTGCGCGACGCGTCGAGCAGCGCGACCGACGCGGACTGATGCCCTCCGGTGTTCTCGTAGGCGTCGTAGCGAACGACGGCGAGCCGCGACACCGTCGCGTCGACGCGGCGCTCGAGCCGCCCGAGCGACGCCGTGAAGTCGTCGAGCGCCCGGTGCAGCCCGTCGACGCGCCCCTGGAGCGAGACCGCGAAGTCGACGAGGTCGCCGCCGCCGCTCCCTTGCAGTGTGAGCTGTGCGGCCCTCACCCGGCGCAGCCGCACGTGCAGGACGAGCGCGATCACGACGGCGAGCACGGCGATCGCCGCAGCCGCGATCGCGATCCAGCCTGCCACCGAAGCGGTCATCGGCTATCCGTTCGAGGGGAGGCTGAAGAAGACCGGATACGACGCCCTGTTGTTGTCGACCTTCACCTCGCCCGGCACCTTGCCGACGAGGACGTTCACCGTCGCCTGCGCGCCGAAGGTGGACGGCGGCAGCTGGAGGTTGGTGAAGGTGACGGTCTTCGTCTCCTTCGTGTCGATGGACGCGACCGTTTCCGTCTTCGTGTACGCCTGCTTCTTGAAGAGGCTCACCGTGAGCGTCACGGGAACCCCCCGTTCCGGGAAGTCCCCCGCGTTCTGGAACGTCACCTTGAACGCGAGGTCTGCGGCCACGTCCACGGTCGTCGGGCTGGACGGCGAGAGCGTCTTCGACTGGCCGCTCGAGACGGCCTCCGTGCTCTCGAGCACGCTGCCGTGGAGGCCGCCGACGTTTCCGTTACCGGTGCCGGTCCCGGTGCCGGTGCTGGTGGAGCGCAGCCCACCGTAGACCTCGCCGAACGAGTGAGGTGTGATCAGTTCGGGGTTCGTCACGATCTGCGACGGCGGCGCAGCCACGCCTCTCACTCCCAGCCTCGTCAGCGTGTCCGTCGCCGGCACCTTGAAGAGCTCGGTCCAGACGAGGTCGCTCGCGCTCAGGAGCTGAGCCTGTTTCGCCAGCTGGTTTGCGACCTGCGTAGCGGACTTGTTTCCCGGCTGGCCGAATGTGTTCGCCAGGTCGGCGAGTGCGATCGCCCGCAGCTGGAGCGTCGCCAGCACCTCCTGATGCGCTGCCTGGAGCGGCGCGGGCGGTACCAGCTTGAGCGCCTGGTCGTAGTCCTCCTGTTGCTGCCGCGACCACAGCCCGAGCTTCGACTGGAGGTCGGCGAGCGTGAGCTTGGGGTTGGTGACCTGCTTCTGGTAGTCCCGCAGCGAGGCGGCCGAGCTCTGCGCGATCGGCCGCACGTCGTTCATGTACGAGGCGTACTCGTCATGCCGGCTCTGGCCCTGGCACGAGTCGACCCAGAAGACGAGACCGATCACGACCGCGATCGCGAGCGCCACCAGGCCGGCGAGCCGCGCGAGAGCGACCGCCCCGGGAGGCGGCGGGGGACGCCGCGGGCCGCCCCCGCGAGAGGGCCTGATCCGCCGGCGTTGCCTGCCGGGCGCCTCGAGGGTCTCCGGCTCCTCGAAGAACTCGAGCTCCGTTCCGTCGTCGTAGGTGCTCACTCGCCGGCCAAGCCTAACCCGCCGGGAAGGACAGTCCGACCGGGTCGCCAATCTCCGCTAGGCATGGGAGAGGCTGCCCCAGCGCTCACGGGCATCGAGCTCGTCCTCAACCGGTACCGGCCGTTGCGGCCGCTCGGCAGCGGCGGCTCGGGCTCGGTCTGGCTCGCCCGCGACGAGCGCACGGGTCTCGACGTCGCGCTCAAGATCGTCGCCCGCGAGGGCAAATCGGCGGCGCGCGCCGAGCGCGAGGCCAAGACCGCGGCGCATCTGCGGCATCCCGCGTGCCTGCGCGCCTACGGGTTCGGCCGCGACTCGCGCCACGTCTACATCGCGTACGAGTTCATCCCCGGTCAGACGTACCGCGAGGCGCTGCGCGCCGGGAAGATGACGGACGACGAGGCGATCGAGGCCTGCGCACAGGTCTGCGACGGGCTCGCGCACGCACATGCGGCCGGGATCCTGCACCGCGACGTCAAGCCCTCCAACGTCCTCCTGGCGGACGGAGACCGCGTGTCGGCGCGCGTGCTCGACTTCGGGCTGGCGCAGATGGCCGACGCCGAGACGCTGACCGAGGCCGGCGACGTGCCCGGCACGCTCGCGTACATCTCGCCCGAGCGGCTGGCCGGCGCCGAGGCGACGCCTGGGGCCGACGTGTGGGCGGTCGGCGTGATGCTGTGGGAGGCGCTCGCGGGACGGCATCCGTTCTGGCGCGGCTCGATGCTCGAGACTGCGCGCGCAATCGAGGCCGGCGCACGCCCGCTCGCGGAGTTTCGGCCCGACCTGCCGAAGCCGCTCCTGCGCGTCGTCGACGGCTCGCTCTCGAAGAATCCGGCCAGGCGGCCGAGCGCCCGTGAGCTTGCCGACGCGTTGCGGGGCGCGGCCACGACGGCCGTTCCGCGCCCGGGATTCAAGCTTCCCACCCGGATCGAGCCCGGCCGGGCGGCCACGGCGGTTCTCGCTGCTCTCCTCGCGGGCTGGACCTCGTCCGCCCTGCCGTTCTATCCGCCCAGCTGGCCGGTCCTGCTCGCGCTGGTCGCCCTCGCGACGACGCTCCTGCGCGAGCGCGCCGGCATTGCGCTCGCGCTCGCCGTGCCGGTGTTCCCGCTCGGCAACATCTCGCTCGGGCTGGCGCTGCTCTATGCGGCGCTCGCCGCAGGCTGGCTGCTCGTCACCTGGCGCGAGCCGCGCGTCGCCCTGCTGTTCGTCGTCGGCCCGCTGCTGGCGCCGCTCGCCGCGCTCGGCCTCCTGCCCCTCGCCGTCGCACGCGTGCGCTCGGCGCCGCTGCGGATGCTCACGGTCGCGCTCGGGGTGCTCACGGCGGCGCTCGCCGCCGGGATCCGGCACGTTGCCCTGCCGCTGGTCGGCGGCCCCGCACCGCTCGGGCTCGGCGTCGCGGGCGCGCGCGACCCGTTCGACGTCGCCGGATCGCTCGCCCGCGCCGCCGGCGCGCACCACGCCCTCCTGCTCGAGACCTGCGCGCTCGCCCTCGTCGCGCTCGCCCTCCCGCACGCGCGCGCACGCGGCCGCTGGGCGGCTGCGGGGCTCGGCGCGGGGATGATCGTGCTCACGGTCGCCGTCGTCCCGAGCGCCGCCGCGCTCCCGCTTCTCCTCGCCGCCTGGGCGATCGCGGCGGTCACAGCGCTTCGCGCGCCTGCCTTGGGGGTACCCTCAGCGGCGGCGTAATGGTGCTGCGCGGAATCGAGCAACGGCTGGAGCGTGTCTTCGAAGGTGTCTTCGGCCGCGCTTTCCGTACGAACGTGCAGCCGGTCGAGCTCGCACGCAAGCTCGCAAAGGAGATGGACGAGCACCGCTCGACGTCGGTCACGCGTGTCTACGTGCCGAACGAGTACACGATCTACCTCTCCCCCGGCGACCGCGAGCAGTTCGAGGGCTACGAGAACTCGCTCGTCTCGGAGCTCGAGGAGTACCTCTCCGAGCACGCCATGCGCGAGAACTACGCGCTGCTGACGCCGCCCCGGATCCTGTTCGAGACCGACGACGACCTCGGCGTCGGCGAGTTCGGCATCGCCACCCGCATGGCGCAGTACGGACGGCGCGGCGACGAGGAGGCACCCGCCGAGGTTCCGGCTCCCGGCGCGACGATGATCTACAAGCCGCGGACGCAGCCGACGGAGGCCGCTTCCCCCCTCGATCTCGGCGTGGAGCGGGAGGTCGCGGTTCTGAGCTGGAGCGGCCAGCGGCACGTGCTCGAGAACCAGCGCTCCGTGCTCGGCCGCTCGCGGGACGTCGACGTCCGGATCGAGGATCCGAACGTGTCGCGCCGCCATGCAGAGATCGTGCAGGAGGGCTCGACGTACTGGCTCGTCGACCTCGGCTCGACGAACGGGACGGAGGTGGACGGCAGGCGCGTCCAGCGCGAGCGGCTCGCCGACGGCTCGCACTTCACGATCGGCGAGACGACGGTCACCTTCTCGACCGAACGGGAATAGGGGCGCCATGAGCATGGTCGCCTCGACGGGGGTCGCGGAGGTACTCCTCCTGCTCAAGATCGCCTTCCTGGTGCTCCTCTACCTGTTCGTCGTGCGCGTCATCCGCACGGCAGGGCGCGAGAAGCAGGAGCCGAGCCAGGACAGCATGATCCTCACGCCTGCCGCAGCCGCCGCAGCCGGGCTCCGCCGCGGCTCGCCGGCGCGCAAGTCGGTGCGGCTCATCGTCCGGCGCAGCCCCAGCCTCGACGAGGGAGCCGCATTCCCGCTCAACGCGGCACCCCTCACCCTCGGACGCGCCGGGCAGAACGACCTCGTGCTCGAAGGCGACGAGTTCGCGTCTGCGCGGCACGCGCGGATCGAGGTGCGCGGCGACGGCGCCTGGGTGCAGGATCTCGAATCTACGAACGGCACCTTCGTCAACGGCTCGCGCGTCGCGGGCGCGCAACGTCTCGGCGCGGGCGACGTCCTGCGCGTCGGCGAGACCGACCTCCTCGTGGAGGAGAGCTGAGATGCCCGTAGGGGCCTACGCCGTGGCAAGCGACACGGGGCGCCGGCGGCGCCGCAACGAGGACAACTACGTCGTCGCGCCGCCGCTCTTCGCCGTCGCGGACGGGATGGGCGGCGCGCAGGCCGGTGAGGTCGCGTCGCAACTCGCAGCGTCCGCCCTCGAAGCGGGCGACTCCGACGGGCTCGAGGGAACGGAGCGGGTCGACGCGCTGATTCAGGAGGCGAACCGCCGCATCTACGACCGCGCCGCGACCGATCCCACCGCCTCGGGCATGGGCACGACGATGACCGTCGCGCTCGTCGAGGGGATGACCGTGGCGATCGGCCACGTAGGCGACTCGCGCGCCTACCTCGTCCGCGGCGAGCGGATGGAGCAGCTGACCGAGGATCACTCGCTCGTGAACGAGCTGCTCAAGACCGGGAAGCTCTCCGAGGAGGAGGCCCAGATCCACCCGCAGCGGAGCGTGATCACGCGGGCGGTGGGCACGGATCCCGACGTCGACGTCGACGGCTTCACGATCGAGGCCGAAAGCGGCGACGTCTTCCTCATCTGCTCCGACGGGCTCAGCGACATGGTCTCCGACGAGGAGATCCTCGAGCTCCTCCATCGGAACCGTGACGACCTCGACAAGGCCGTGAAGGCGCTGGTCGCGGCCGCGAACAAGGGCGGCGGCGAGGACAACATCACGGCCGTCGCCTTCCGGATCTCGTCCGAAGCCGCGCCGAACCTCGAGGATACCGTCGCCATGCCCGCGCTCACGGAGCCCGAGGACGAGCCCGACGAGCAGACGCGCGAATACGCGCAGGACGGCGACGCGCCCGGCGACACGATGATCGTCCCGCCGGGCGAGGCGGCGGAGGCTGTAGCTCACCCCACTGCCGACGCGCGGCGTGTGCGCGTCGTCCTGATCGGCATCGTCCTCCTCGCGCTCGTGGCGGCGCTCGTCATCTGGTGGCTGTCGCGGTGACCCTGCGCAACCGGGAGCTTCTGGCACTGATGACGGTCGGCTTGCTGACCGCGATCGGCTTCGCCACCGTCTACATCGCGCTCGAGTCGCAGATCTCGGGCGGCTCGCTCGGCTACGCGGTCTTCTTCTTCGGCCTCTATCTCGTCGCGCACGTCGTCACGCGCCTGACCGTGCCGCTCGCCGACCCGTACCTGCTGCCGATGGCGGCGCTCCTCACGGCGATCGGGGTGACGGAGATCTACCGGCTCGGCCCGAGCAACGCGTTCAAGCAGGGACTCTGGGTCGTGATCGGCGTCGGCGTGTTCGCGGCCACCCTCTTCTGGCTGCGCCACGACTATCGCGTCCTCGAGCGCTACAAGTACGTCTTCGGAGTCACGTCGATCTTCCTGCTCCTCCTGCCGTGGGCCCCTGGGCTCGGGGAGACGATCAACGGCTCGCGGCTCTGGATCCACTTCGGCGGTCTGCAGTTCCAGCCGAGCGAGCTCGGCAAGATCGCGCTCATCGTCTTCCTCGCGGCGTACCTGCGCGAGAAGCGCGAGGTCCTGGCGCAGGGTCGGTTGAAGGACTGGGGGCCGCTGCTCGTGATCTGGGGCATCGCGATGCTCGCGCTCTTCGTCACCAACGATCTCGGGAGCGCACTCCTCTACTACGGGATCTTCGTCGCGATGCTCTACATCGCCACGGCGCGGCTCTCGTTCGTCGCCGGCGCGGTCGGGCTCTTCCTCGTCGGCTCGTTCGCGGTCTCGCAGGGGACGCCGCACGTGCGCGACCGCGTGACGAACTGGCTTTCACCCTGGTCGTCGCACAGGATCTACTGCCCGATCAACGGCCTGCACGAGCTGAGGCAGAACTGCCAGAGCTTCCAGCAGGTGCAGTCGCTCTACTCGATCGGCCACGGCGGGTTCGGCGGCACGGGGCTGGGTCACGGGATCTTCAGCAGCCAGTCCGGCCGCCAGGTGATCCCCGACCTCAACACAGACTTCATCTACTCGGCCCTGGCGCAGGAGCTCGGGCTGGTCGGCGTCGCCGCCCTGCTCCTGCTCTACATGGCCTTCGTGGTGCGCGGCTTCCAGATCGCGCTCACCGCCACCGACGGGTTCTCGAAGCTGCTCGCAGCCGGGCTCAGCTTCAGCTTCGCCTTCCAGACGTTCGTGATCGTCGGCGGCATCACGCGGGTCATCCCACTGACAGGCATCACGCTGCCGTTCGTCTCGTACGGCGGCTCGAGCGTCGTGGCCAACTTCCTGCTCGTCGCCGGGCTCCTTCTGATCTCCAATCGTGCGAACCGAGAGCTGGGCGCGGCGTGAACAAGCAGCTCCGGCACGTCTCGGTCTTCGCGCTCGTCCTCATCGCCGTCCTGATCGGGGCGACGACGTACTGGCAGACGTGGGCCAAGGCCGACCTCGCGGCCCGCAAGGGCAACTCCGTCTCGCTGATCGAGCGGCTCACGGTCGACCGGGGCAAGATCCTCGCCGCCGACGGCACCGTCCTGGCAAACAACCGCAAGAGCCGCAAGCACGGCCTGACGTTCTTCACACGCCACTACCCCCAGAACGACCTTGCGCCACAGGTGGTCGGCTACGCGACGAACGCCGGGACGACGACGGGGCTCGAGCAGTCGCTCGACGACTACCTGACCGGTGCGAACACGAACCTCACCAACACGTTCACGCAGGACCTGGACCGGCTCGGAGACCGGACGGTGAAGGGGGACAACGTGTACCTCACCCTGCGTCCCGACATCCAGCGGCTCGCACTCGACCAGCTCGGCGGGCGCTGCGGAGCGGTGGTCGTGCTCGACACGCACACCGGCGCAGTCGTCGCGATGGCCTCCTCGCCGACCTACAACGCGAACCTCATCAACCAGCAGAACGGCTACGCGAAGATCGGCCGGATCCAGGGAACCTGCGGAGACCACACCGCGCTGCAGAACAACGCGACCGTAGGTCTCTATCCGCCGGGCTCGACCTTCAAGATGGTGACTGCCGCGGCCGCACTCGACTCGGGCGCGTACACGCCCAGCTCGCGGTTCAACGACCCCGGCTACTGCACCGAGTACGGCCAGCGCGTCTCGAACGCGGGCAACCCCGACCAGAACGGGCCGGAGGCGTTCGGCAACGTCTCGCTCGCCCAGGGCTTCGAGCACTCGATCAACTCGGTCTTCTGCAACGTGGGCATGCACATCGGAGGGCTCAAGATCCTCGACTACGCGAAGCGGTTCGGCTTCTACTCGGTGCCGCCGATCGAGACGCCGCCGGACGAGAGCAACGCGTCCGGCCTATACAAGTTCGACAAGCACGGCAGAAGGCTCTTCAGCCCGACGAGCAACACGCAGATCGACTCGGGCCGACTGGCGTTCGGGCAGTACAACATGCTCGCCACGCCTCTGCAGATGGCGCTCGTGGGCGCGACGATCGCGAACAAGGGTGTCGTGCCCAAGCCGTATCTCGTGCAGAAGGTCGTCGGCGCGGACGGCTCGACGGTCACGAAGACCCAGCCGCAGACGCTCGGGCGGGCGATGAAGCCCGAGACCGCAGCCGAGCTGAACCAGATGATGCAGCTCGTCGTGCAGGGCGGGACGGCCGCGACGGTGGGATTTCCTCCAGATCTCAAGGTCGCCGGCAAGACGGGCACTGCTGAGCTCGGCCTCGGGAACGTCTACGACTCGTGGTTCGTCGCCTTCGCCCCCGCCGACAACCCGCGTTACGTCGTCGCGGTCGTCGTCGAGAAACAGCCGAACGGCTTCGGCGCCTCGGTCGCGGCCCCGATCGCCAGGGCCATCCTCGAAAAACTCCTGCACAGCTGAGCATGTCTCTACCCTTTAGGCGGCCGTGGCGGTAAGCGACTCTCTCATCGACACCCTCTTCGACGGGCGCTACCGGATCGAGCGCAAGCTCGGCGCCGGCGGCATGGCCGACGTCTACCTCGCCGAGGACCAGGAGCTCGGCCGCCGCGTCGCGATCAAGATCCTCAACAGCCGCCACGGGAACGACGACCAGTTCATCGAGCGCTTCCGCCGCGAGGCGAAGAACGCCGCCGCGCTCAACCACCCGAACATCGTCTCGATCTACGACCGCGGCGAGGCCGAGGACACCTACTACATCGCGATGGAGTTCCTCGACGGCCGAACGCTCAAGGAGCTGATCGTCGGCCGCGGCGCCGCCCCGATCAACGTCGCGATCGAGTACGCGCGCCAGATCCTCTCGGCGCTGCGCTTCGCGCACAGGCACGGGATCGTGCACCGTGACATCAAGCCGCACAACGTGCTCGTCGACGGCGAGGGGCGCGTGAAGGTGACGGACTTCGGGATCGCCCGCGCCGGCACGAGCCAGATGACCGAGACGGGGTCGATCGTCGGAACGGCGCAGTACCTGTCTCCCGAGCAGGCCAAGGGAGGCGAGGTCGATCCGCGCTCCGACCTCTACTCGCTCGGAGTCGTCCTCTACGAGCTCCTGACCGGCAAGACCCCGTTCGACGGCGAGACACCGGTCGAGATCGCGATGAAGCACCTCTCCACCACGCCGCAGCCGCCCTCCAAGCTACGCCCCGACGTCCCGCGCGAGCTCGACATGGTCGTGATGCGCGCGCTGGCCAAGAACCCGGACGAGCGCTACCAGAGCGCCGACGAGATGGAGGGGGACCTCGAGCGCGTCGCCCGCGGCGCTCGGGTCTCGGCGACCACGGTCGACACGGCGACGCAGGTGCTCCGCCGCCCCGCCGCTGCGGCCGCGGCCGCGTCGGCGACGGCCGCGACGATGATCGCGCCGCCGCCCGCCTCGGCCGCCCCACCTCCTGCCGTCGTCGCGGAAGAGGAGGAGTACGAGGAAGGCGGCGACCGGCCGTTGTGGCCGTGGCTCGTGGCGGTCGGCTTCGTCGTCGCGGCGGTGATCGCGGGCTTCTTCGTCTGGCAAGAGCTGTCCAGCTCGACGCCACAGGTTCCGGTCAACAACTACGTGAACGAGCCGCAGGCTTCGGCCCAGCAGCAGATCACCGCGGCGGGCCTCCACTCGAAGGTCAACAACGGCCCGAACGAGCGGTACAAGAAGGGAATCGTCTTCAGGCAGGACCCGAGCCCGGGCACGAAGGTCGACAAGGGAGGCACGGTCACCCTCTGGGTCTCGACGGGGCCCCCGAAGGTGAATGTTCCTGCCGTCAAGGGCGAGTCATGGACGAAGGCGCAGGCGGACCTCGTGAATGCCGGACTGCAGCCGGTGAAGTACATCGTGCCGGGCAAGACGGCGGACGTGGTGACAGCGACCGATCCGGCCGCCGGGCAAGCGGTGCCGAAGGGATCGAAGGTGCGCGTAAACGTCTCGAGCGGCCCGGACATCGCCTCGGTTCCAGGTGTCGTGGGCCTCAGCATCCAGGACGCCACGGCGAAGCTCAACGCAGCCGGGTTCAACCCGAATCCATCGTTCGTCGACAGCACCGCACCGCAGGGCCAGGTCGTCTCCCAGAGCCCCGCGCCCGGCACGTCGGAGCCCCAGGGAACGAGCGTGAAGCTCAACGTCTCGAACGGCCCGCCGCAAGTCACCGTGCCGGATGTCGTCGGCTACACCTCGCAGCAGGCGGTGTCGACCCTCGACGCAGCCGGCTTCCAGGTTCAGCAGCAGTACCAGGCGACCGATGCGAGCCAGGACAACATCGTCCAACGGCAGAGTCCGGCCGGCAATGCCCAGGCGCCGCAGGGCTCGACGGTGATCATCGTGGTCGGCCAGCACTCGCCGGGGCCACCGCCGCCGCCGGCGACGACGACCACCAGCGAAGGGTGAGGCCGGGCCGCCGTCTCCGCGTGGCGATCCTCGCGGGTGGCCGCTCGAGCGAGCACGAGATCTCCCTCGCCTCGGCGCGGTCGGTCGCCGGGGCGCTCGACCCGGAGCGGTACGACATCGCCGAGGTCGCCATCGGTCGCGACGGCCGCTGGGCGATCGAGGGCCCTGCCCCCTTGGGACACGTCCTGGTGCCAGGCACCGAGACAGGTCCGGCGGAGACGCTGCCTGTTCCGGCCGAGTCCGGAACGCTCGAGATGATCGGCGTGGTGGACGTCGTCCTGCCGCTCCTGCACGGCCCGTTCGGCGAGGACGGCACCGTGCAGGGACTGCTCGAGCTCGCCGACGTCCCCTATGTGGGCGCCGGGGTCGCGGCATCGGCGCTCGCCATGGACAAGGATCTGTTCAAGAAGGTGATGCGCGACAGCGGCATCCCGGTCGCCGCCCACCACGCGATCCGGCTCGGGGACGAGGTCGAGAACCCGTTCGGCTACCCCGTGTTCGTCAAGCCCGCGCGGCTCGGCTCCTCGGTCGGCATCTCGAAGGTGCACAGCGAGGACGAGCTCGGACCGGCGGTCGAGCTCGCCTTCCGGCACGACGAGAAGGTCATCGTCGAGGAGTTCGTCGCCGGGACCGAGGTCGAGGTCGGTGTGCTCGGCAACCGCGTGCCGCCGCCCGTCGCCTCGCTGCCTGGCCGGATCGACACCCTCGAGCACGAGTGGTACGACTACGCGTCGAAGTACGACGAGGGTGGGATGGACCTGGTCGTCCCGCCGCCGGGCCTGTCGCAGGAGACGATCGAGCTGCTGCAGCGGCGGGCCGTCGACTCGTTCGCGGCCTCCGAGTGCGAAGGACTGGCGCGCGTCGACTTCTTCGTGCGCGAGTCCGACGGCGAGGTCGTCCTCAACGAGCTCAACACGATGCCGGGCTTCACCGCGACGAGCGTGTGGGCGCGGCTGTTCGAGGCCTCGGGCGTGGGTTACGCGGAGGCGCTCGACCGGCTGATCGAGCTCGCGCTCGAACGACACGAGCGCCGCTCGAAGCTCGTCTACTAGGACGTCGCGGTCACTTCGGAGATCGCGGCACGGTTGCCGGGCGGCAACTGGGTGATCCAGACGACGTAGTACTGAGCCGTGGCGCCGTTGAGCGTGAACGTCGTCGTGCCCTCGACGCTCTGCGACGAGGAGTCGGTCGCGAAGGGGCCGCTCGACGAGTCGCCGGCCTGGATCTCGGCCGTGAAGCCCGGCGTCGGCGTCGTCACCGTCACGTGCGCCAGCTTCACCGAGCTGCCGGCGTCGAGCAGGAGCCCGACACCGTGCTTCAGGCCGCCAAAGTCCACGTTGGCGTACGACTCGGTCGTCCATGACGTCGAGGCACTGCCGTCGGTCGCTAAACCGGTGAGCTCGTCGTGCTCCTGGCCGTCGCCTTCCGGGTCGTAGCCGCTCAGCGCGTGTAGCTGCACGGTCGTGCCCGAGGAGCCTCCGCCACCGCCCGGCGCACCGTTGTGGCCCCCGCCGCCGAGCAGCACGACGGCCGCGAACGCCACCCCCGCCGCGACGACCGCCAGCAGCGCATAGACGAGCGGTCGCCGGCGGGAGCGGCGGGCCGTGCGTCGGCGGCGGACTGGTGCCGGTGCCTGAGGGGGAGGCGTGACGAGCGTGAGTGCGAGGTCGTCCTCCGCCGGCCGCGGCGAGGCCGTCCCTTCCGGCTCCGCGAGGCAAGCACGCAACTCCTTGGCGAACGCCGCCATCGAGGGAAAGCGCTGTGCGGGATCCTTTGCCAGCGCGCGCTGAACGGCAGCGTCGAGCCGCGGCGAGACGTCCGTGCGCCGCTCGCGCAGGTGCGGAGGCGGCTCGTTGACGTGGCGTAGCGCGACCGCGACGAAGTTCTCGCCGACGAACGGGACATCGCCCGCCAGCAGCTCCCAGAGCACGACGCCGAGCGAGTAGACGTCGGTCGCAGGCGAGATCTGCTTGCCGCTCGCCTGCTCGGGCGAGAGGTACTCGCCGGTGCCGAGCACGGTGCCGGTCTGGGTGACGCCGTGATCCACGTGGAGCGAGCGCGCGATGCCGAAGTCGGTCACCTTGACCTCGCCCTCGCTGCTGAGGAGGACGTTCTGCGGCTTCACGTCGCGATGGACGAGCCCGTGCTGGTGCGCGAAGGAGAGCCCGTCCGCGATGGCGAGCGCGAGCTCGAGCGCCTGTCCGACGGGCAGGCGGCCCGTGCGCACGACCAGCTCCTTCAGGTTCTCGCCGTCGACGTGCTCGAAGACGATGAACTGCCGTTCCCCGTCGTCCCCGCGGTCGATGACCGTGACGATGTTCGGGTGCGACAGCCTCGCGACCGCGCGCGCCTCCCGGCGGAAGCGCTCGAGGTACTCGGGGTCCTGGGCGTAGTGCTCGTGGAGGATCTTGATCGCGACGCGCCGGTCGAGCTGGCGGTCGTGGGCGCGGAAGACGCTCGACATGCCGCCGGTTCCCACGAGCTCCTCGAGCTCGTAGCGGTCGGCGATCAGGTCGCCTGGCTGCGGGGGCCGCGACACGGCAGAGATTGTCGACCTCGGTCCGGGCACGCCCGTTGAACGCGGGAACGGCGGGCGCGGCTACGCCAGGACCGCTTCCAGCGCCTCCTCCCACGCCCCGAGCCCTTCCTCGAGCTCGGCGTCGGTGATCACGAGCGGGCAGAGGACGCGGTTGCAGTTCGAGTGGACGCCGGCCTTGAGGAGCAGCAGCCCCCTGAGAGCGGCCTCCTCGGCGACACGCGAGGCGATACCCGGCGCCGGCCTCTTCGTGCCGCGATCCTCGACGTACTCGACGGCCAGCATCGGGCCGAGGCCACGAACGTCGCCGATCGCGTCGAACCGTTCCTGCCACGCGAGCATGCGAGTGCGGACCGTCTCTCCGATCCGCTGCGCCCTCTCGAGCAACCCCTCCTCCTCGAACACGTCGAGCACCGCCACGGCGGCGGCGAGCGCGACGGGATTGCCCACGTAGGTTCCGCCGACCGCGTTGTCCCAGAGGGAGTCCATGATCTCCGCCTTGCCGACGACGCCCGAGAGGGGCAGGCCGCCGGCGATCGACTTCGCCACGGTCATCAGGTCGGGCTCGACGCCGTAGTGCTCGATCGCGAACATCCGCCCGGTGCGGCCGAAGCCGGTCTGCACCTCGTCGACGACGAGCAGGATCCCCTCGCGGTCGCAGAGCGCGCGCAGCCCTTCCATGAACTCCTGCGGCGCGGGAATGAAGCCTCCCTCGCCCTGGACCGGCTCGACGACGATCGCGGCGACCGTCTCGGCGGCGACCTGCGTCGAGAGCGCGCGCTCGATGGCCTCCAGCGCGTCCGCCCCGGTGATCCCGCGGTACTCGTCCGGGAAGGGGACGCGGTAGACCTCCGGCGCGAACGGCCCGAGGCCGGCCTTGTAGGGATGCGTCTTCGACGTGAGCGTGAGCGAGAGGAGCGTGCGGCCGTGGAACCCGCCCTCGAAGCCGATCACGGCCGGCCGGCGCGTGTAGCCGCGCGCGAACTTGACGGCGTTCTCGACGGCCTCGGTGCCCGCGTTGAAGAACGCGGCCTTGGCCGGGCCCGAGAACGGCGCCAACGCCGTGAGCCGTTCGGCGTACTCGACGTAGATCTCGTAGGGGACGATCGTGAAGTCGGTGTGGAGGAAGCGCGCGGCCTGCTCCTGCACCGCCGCGGTGACACGCGGGTGGGCGTGGCCGACGGCGAGGCAGCCGACGCCGCCCGTGAAGTCGACGAAGCTGTTGCCGTCGACGTCGGTCACGATCGCGCCGTTGCCCTCCGCGATCACGATCGGCAGATAGAGACCGAGCGGGTCGGCGACGACGCGCTCCTTCCGCTCGGTGATCGCTCGCGAGCGAGGGCCCGGGATCTCGGTGCGAAGCTCGATTGCGCGTGTGACAGCCACGGGGCCACGATATCCGCTGCGTCCGACACGGCTCGACAGTAAGAATCGTCCCGATGGTGCTCTCCGACGCGACGATCGCTCGCCTGCTCGCCGAGGGGAGGATCGAGATCGATCCCTATGACGAGGCGCTGCTGCAGCCCTCCAGCGTCGACGTCCGCGTCGACGCCCTCTTCCGCGTCTTCCACAACAACCGCTACCCCTTCATCGACGTCAAGGTCGAGCAGGCGGAGCTGACCGAGCTCGTCGAGGTGGACGGGGACCATCCGTTCGTCCTCCATCCGGGCGAGTTCGTGCTCGGCTCGACGCTCGAGCGGATCAAGCTGCCCGACGACCTCGTCGCCCGCCTCGAAGGCAAGTCCAGCCTCGGGCGGCTCGGGCTCCTCATCCACTCGACCGCGGGCTTCATCGACCCGGGCTGGGACGGTCACGTGACGCTGGAGCTCTCGAACGTCGCCAACCTGCCGATCACGATCTATCCCGGCATGAAGATCGGGCAGGTCTCCTTCATGCAGATGACCGAGCCGGCCGCGACGCCCTACGGCTCGCAGGCGATCGGCTCGAAGTACAAGGGTCAGCGCGGCCCGACGGCGAGCCGCTACTGGCAGAACTTCGAGGATTCGTGACCGCTCTCGTCACCGGGGGGACCGGCTTCATCGGGCCGCACGTCGTGCACGCGCTGCGCGCGCGGGAGACCGACGTGCGCGCGCTGGTTCGCAACCCGGCCCGAGCGTCGCGCCTCGCGGCATGGGGGGCGGAGCTGGCCACGGGGGACGTGACCGATCCAGCCTCTCTCCGGGCGGCGTGCGAAGGAGTGGACACGGTCGTCCACCTCGTCGCGATCATCAGGGGCCGGCCGGAGGACTTCCAGCGCGTCATGGCTCAGGGAACGCGGAACGTCGTCGCCGCGGCGCAGGAAGCGGGAGCCCGGCGATTCGTGCTCGCGAGCGCGCTCGGCCTCGACGAGCGGTCGAAGGACTCGGTCCCGTACTTCGCGGCGAAGTGGGAGATGGAGAAGGCGGTTCGCGAGTCCGGGCTCGAGCATGTGATCTTCCGGCCGAGCTTCGTCTTCGGGCGCGACGGCGGCGTGCTGCCGACCTTCGTCCGGCTGGCGCGCTACGCGCCGCTGACGCCGATCATCGGCTCGGGCCGGCGGCGGCTGCAGCCGATCTGGGTCGAGGATCTCGCGGACTACTACGCCCTCGCGACCACGGAGCAGGCGGCGACGAACCGGACTTTCGAGCTCGGCGGGCCCGACGCGGTGAGCTGGAACGAGTTCTGGGAGCGCCTCAAGCGCATCCTCGGCGTGCGGCGGCCGTCGGTGCACGTCCCGGTCGGTCTGATGCGCGGGCAGGCGACCGTGACCGAGCGCCTGCCGGGCGCGCCGGTGACACGCGACCAGCTCACGATGCTGGAGCTCGGCGACAACGTCGTCACCGACCCGAGCGCGGTCGAGACGTTCAAGCTGCCGCTGGTTTCGCTCGACGAGCAGCTGCGACGGGCGACGTGACGCGCGGCGTCGTCTACGCGGAGCCCGACGCGGCGCCGGCCGTCGAGGAGCTCACCGTCGATCCGCCCGGACCGCGCGAGGTGCTCGTCCGCGTCCAGGCCTGCGGGCTCTGCCACTCCGATCTCCACATCGTCGAGACGAAGGGCTGGGGCTCACGGTTTCCGATCCTGCTCGGGCACGAGGGCGCCGGGATCGTCGAGGAAGTGGGTGGCGATGTGACGTCTGTGGCTCGAGGCGACCGCGTGGTCATCGCGTGGCGCGCCCCGTGCGGCGAGTGCCCGCAGTGCCGGCGCGGAGATCCCCGCCGCTGCTCCTCACAGCTCCGCGCCAAGCGGCGGCTGCACCGGGCCGCCGACGGCGCGCTGCTGACGCCCGTCCTGCGCTGCGGCACCTTCGCCGACCACGCGGTCGTGCACGAGGCGTGCGCGGTCAAGGTGCCGGAGGAGCTGCCGATCGAGCAGGCCACGCTGCTCGCGTGCGGCTTCTCGACGGGCGCAGGAGCCGCGCTCTGGGCGACGCCGGTGCGGGATGAGTCGTCCGTCGCCGTGATCGGCTGCGGCGGCGTCGGGCTCGCCGTCATCCAGGGCGCGCTGCTGCGCGGCGCCGGCCAGATCCTCGCCGTCGATGTCGCCCCCGAGAAGCTGGAGCACGCCCGCGCGCTCGGCGCGACCGACGTCGTCGACGCTTCCGCCACCGACCCGGTCGACGCCGTGCGCGAGCTGACCGGCGGCCGTGGCGCCGAGTTCTCCTTCTTCGCGGGCGGCGGTGCCCCGGCGCTCGCGCAGGCGATCCGGATGTGCGCCTACGCGGGCTGGGCGACGATCGTCGGCCTGCCGGCTCCGGGCTCGAGGCTCGACATCGACCTCGACGCCGAGTTCTTCGGGCCGCGGATCACGCTCACGGTGACCCACGGCGGCGACACGATCCCGCAGGAGGACTTCCCCTTCCTCGCTCAGGCCGCGCTCGACGGGCGGATCGACCTCGCCCGCTTCGTGACGAGCACGATCTCGCTCGACGAGGTGCCCGAACGCCTCCCGCACATCGGCGAGCGCGGAGAGATCAGGACCGTGGCGCTGATCTGAGGATCTCCCCCACCGTCTCCTCGGGCGTCTGCTCGGTCGTGTCGAGCCACAACCCGAGGCGCGGCGTGGTGGCGGCGAACTCGGCGTGGTGCCGTTCGATCGTCCAGCCGTCGATGTAGCCCGTGTCCTCGCGCCCGGCCTCGCGAGCGGCGACCGCCCCGGCCGACGGAAGGAGCACGATCACGTGGCACGGGCTGCTTCGGATCATCTGTCGGTAGTCGGCGAGCAGCGGGCCGACGACCACGTCCTCGAGGGCGACGTCGAAGCCTGCCTCGACGTAGGCGTCGGCCGCGGCAGCGGCGAGCCGGTAGCGCAGCCGCAGCTGCTCGAGCGCCTCCGGCGACGGGTCGGGTGTCATCTCCGCGCGCCCGCTGACGACGAACCGGCGGAAGACGTCCCCCTCGAGGTGCACCCCGCGCTCGAAGCGTGAGGCGAGCAGGCGCGCCACGGTCGACTTCCCGGCCGCCATCGGCCCGGTGATCAGGTACACGGCCGGCTTGCGCGCCACGGGTCTCGGCTCGCTAGCTGAGACCCTGCCTGCGGGGCAGGTCGATCTCCTCGTTCACGAGATGCCCGTCACGCTCGACATAGCCGCCCTTGCCGCCGACGACGAAGACGATCGCATCCTCGTCCCCTGCGTTCGAGATCCGCCGCGGCGTCGTCGCACTCGCATGGAAGAGCCCGCCCTCGCCGAGCTCCCGCGACTCTCCGTCGACGTCGACCCGGATCCGGCCCTTGTGGACGAAGTACAGCTCGTCCTGCGTGTCGTGATAGTGCTCGGGCCCCTCGTAAAGGGGCGGATAGACGATCGCGTTGACGCCGAACGCCTCCACGCCGAGAGCCTTCCGGACCTTGCGGAAGCCGTAGCCGTCGCCGAGCTCGTCGAGCGATCCGAACGCGTAGCTCACGCCGAGCAGGCCTCCGCGGTATGCGCAAGCGGCAGGCGGCCGAGCAGCTCGGCGAGCTGCTCCCGCTCCTCCGGCGAGAACTGCGACCCGAACAGCTCCTCGATGTCGGCGAGATGCGACTCCCGCGCCGCCTCGAGCTTCTTCACGCCGGCCTTCGTGAGCACGGCGTAGGTGACGCGCGCGTCGGAGTCGCAGCGATCCTTCCCGACGAGCCCGCACGACTCGAGGCCGTCGAGCAGGCGCGTGATCCCCGACGCGGTGAGCAGCACGGAGCGCGCGAGGTCGATCCGCCGCATCCGGCGTCCCTCGGCGTAGTAGAGCTGCACGAGCACGTCGAAGTCGCTCAGCGTCAGCTCGTGGACCGCCTCGAGCCGCGACGAGAGCTCGCGCGTGAGCGCCGCGTGCGCACGCAGGAACCGCACCCAGGCGGTGTCGGGGAGACCCGGCTCTCCGGAGGGAACTGCTTGTGTGCTCAATACTTGACTAGACAATCTTTTCTCGCTATGATCCTTGCGAACTCAAGTATAGCTCAATCGCCCAAGGAGGCAATTTCTCAGATGAGCACCCTGGACACCACGACCATCGCACCGGCCGGCACCATCTGGGCCGCCGACCCCGTGCATTCGAACGTCGCGTTCGAGGTCGAGTACGCCGGCGTCAGCATCTTCCGCGGCAGCTTCCGCGACTTCGACGCCGCGCTCGAGGGCTCGTCCCTCGCCGGCTCGGCTCGCGTCGCGAGCGTCGACGTGAAGGACGAGCAGCTCTCCGGCCATCTCCAGTCGCCGGACTTCTTCGACGCCGAGCGGCATCCCGAGATCTCGTTCCGCGCCGACGAGCTCGCGCTCGCAGACGGCGGCACCGTCGCCGGTTCCGGCGAGCTGACGATCAAGGGCGTCACGAAGCCGGTCGAGCTGCAGGGCCGCCTCTCCGCGGCGCCGAGCGTCGACCCGTTCGGCCGCGAGCGCCTCGGGCTCTCGCTCGAGACCGCGATCGACCGCAACGAGTTCGGCGTCGCCTGGAACGCGCCGAATCAGAGCGGTGGCAACTACCTCGGCGACGAGGTCACGCTGAAGGCCGACCTGACCTTCGTGAGGCAGGAGAACTGACGATGCGGATCCTCGCCGTCTCCGGCAGCCTGCGGGAGAGCTCGTTCAACACGAGCCTCCTGCGGGCCGCCCTCGAGGCCGCGCCCGAGGGCATCGAGCTCGAGCTCTGGGAGGGGCTCGGCGACCTGCCGCTCTACGACGATGACCTCGAAGCAGATGCGCCCGACTCGGTGCGCCGCCTGCGCGAGGACTGGGCAGCCGCCGACGCGATCCTCTTCTCGACGCCCGAGTACAACGGCTCGGTCCCCGGCGGGCTCAAGAACGCGATCGACTGGGCTTCCCGCCCCAGGCTCGATGCCGCGCTGCGCAACAAGACCGTGGCCGTCGTCGGCGCGAGCACCGGTCAGTTCGGCGCCCTCTGGGCCCAGCAGGACCTGAAGCGGATCCTCGGAATCGCCGGCGCACGCGTCGTCGGGACGGAGATCCCCGTCTCCCGCGCGCACGAACGATTCGGTAGCGAAGGCCGCCTCCTCGACGACGAGGTCTTCGCCCAGCTCCGGCTGCACCTGACCACTCTCGCGTCGGAGGCCGTAGCGGCTCCCGACCGAGTCGCTGCCTGAGGAAATGCGAGGGGCCGCCTTTGGGCGGCCCCTCGTCACAGTTACCAGCGCGTAGTGGCAGAGGCGCTTTCCTGCTCCGGTCTCGGTAGTTGGACCGGGCGGCGCGGAACGCGACGTCCCCCACGCTGGCTAGGCGGTTCCCCGTAGGTCCCGGGGACGGCACCCCTACCCGCTGGTACCTCCACTGCCCGTACTGTCTGAAATCACTGCCGGACCACCTCCTTTCCGCGGTACCCGCACGATAGCTGAGCGAACGGCTGCCGCAAGACCGTGCCTAATTCAGGATCGTGCTCAGCTCGAGCCCGCGGTCGAGGGGAAGCGTGACGCTAACGAGGGTGGGGTCGGCCTGCCGGGCGGCGGAGTACCGAGCGAGCGGGTCCGGATGCGAGAGGACGTTGTCCGCGACGACGAGCGCACCGGGCTCGACCTTCTCGCGGGCGAGCCGGAACAGCTCCTCGTAGTCGTCCTTCTCCGCGTCGAGAAAGACGACGTCGAACACGTCGTCGATCCGAGGCAGCAACTCGAACGCGTTGCCTTCGCGCAGCTCGGCCCATTCCTCGAGGCCCGCCTCCTCCACGTTCCGGTGCCAGGCCTCGACCTTCGCCGGGTCATGCTCGATCGACAACAGGCGGCCGCCGAGATAGCGGACGCCCGCGGCGAGCCAGATCGAGGAGTAGCCGCGCGAGCCGCCGAGCTCGAGCACCTCACAGTCGGTCTGCGGCGCGACGAGCGAGAAGAGGAAGCGGCCCGTCGTCGGCTCGACCTGACGCGCGCGCTGCTCGGGAGGTAGGCCGCGCTCTCGCTCGGAGGCATCCTCCTGCTCGAGGCGTTCGAGCACCGCGCGTACCCGGTCGTCAAGCACGGGTCGGAAACTATCGTTGGACGGTGCGAGCCGAGCTGACCATCGAGATCGCGCGGACGCCGGAGGACGTCTTCTCCTACCTCACCGACGTCTCGCACCTGCCCGACTGGCAGGCCGGAGTGAAGAGCGCGACGCAGCGCGACGGCAAGATCGAGGAGTCGCGGTCGATGTTCGGACGCGAGCTCCAGACGACGTTCGAGATCGTCGACGAGGAGCAGCCCCGCCTGTTCACGCTGCGCGCGCTCGACAGCCCGGTGCCGTTCACGGTCCGACACGAGCTCGAGCCGGCCGACGGCGGCACGCGCCTGACCGTCACCGCCGAGGGCGACGTCCCGGGCTTCGCCGCCGGACTGCTCGCGCGGCGGGCCGAGAAGCAGATCCGCAAGGACTTCGAGCGGCTGAAGGCGATTCTCGAGGCCTAGGGGACCGCACGCCGCTCGGCCTCGACCGCGTCGCGCACCCAGCAGTCCGGGATGTGGTCGTTGACGATCCCGCAAGCCTCCATCGACGAGTAGACCGTCGTCGGGCCGACGAACTTGAAACCGGCGGCCTTCAACCTCCGCGACAACTCCTTCCCGTCGGCCTGGTCGCGGTACTGCCACATCAGCTGCTCGAGCGGCGTCCCGCTCTCGCGCAGCGAGAGCGTTGCCTTCGCGTTCGCGATCGCGGCCTCGATCTTGCCGCGGTGGCGAATGATCCCCGCGTCGCCGAGCAGCCGCTCGACCTCGCGCTCGCCGAAGCGCGCGACGCGATCGGGATCGAAGCCGGCGAACCCGCGGCGGAAGGCCTCGCGCTTGCGCAGGACGGTGATCCAGGCGAGGCCGGACTGGAACCCTTCGAGGCAAAGGCGCTCGTAGAGGCCGCGCTCGTCGCGCACCGGGCGTCCCCACTCCTCGTCGTGGTACGCGATGTAGAGCGGATCGCTCGTCGGCCAGCAGCGGATCGGCTCGGGCTCCATGTGGGAAGTGTTGCTAATGATTCCTCCGGAAACAGCGAACGTCGGGTCGGTCCGCGGGTTGCCGTCCGATCGGGTTTCTTGTATTTGTGGATGAAGGCCGGGGAGGCCCGTCCAGGAAGGGGAGGAAAGAGGCCGTGTCGGCCAACGAACGCGAGAAATGGCTCGCAGTGGGAGCAGCCGCTCGGCGAGCAGCGGCGCTGCTGATCCCGCTGCTCATCGGCGCGGCCGCGATGGCGCTGCTACTCGACTCCGGCCCGGCGCACCTTCCCACGATCGGGTCCCGTTCGACTTCCCCGCCGCCGGAGAAGGTCGTGGTCTCGTCGCCGGGGGCCGGAGGCCAAGACCACCACCACCGGCCGGTCGCAGCGACGACGCACACGACGTCGCCAACCTCTGCCCAGCCGACGGCCGGCAGCTCGACCGGCGCCGCCCCCACGGCTTCGTCGACCCCAGTCGGCGCGGCTTCCCAGCAGCCGTCGGCAGCAGCCGGAGCAAAGCCGGCGCACAAGCCGTCCGGAAACAAGCCCCCGGCGACCGGTACGCCGACACCGGCTGTGCCGCCTCCGCCGCAGACGGCAGCCGAACCTCCGGTATCTGAGGGCGAGGCCGTCGGTCATGTGAAGCCTGCGCCGCCCGGGCTGGCGCGCGGGCATGAGCATGCGCACCTGGCCGGTCCTGACATCGACCCGGCCGGCCCGCCGTCGCATTCCCACCCGCATCCTGGTCCGCCGCACCCGCATCCGGCGCCGCCGCATCCCGCCCCACCGGAACACGGCCACCACGGGCCGCCGCACGGCCCGCCGCCGGGACACCTGCCGCAAACGCCTCCGGTGCCGGACCGCGGCACCGAGCAGCCGTCCCCGCCCGGACGGGGACATAGCGAGGGACACGGGTCGCACGCCGACTCCCACGGCGAAGGGCACGACTCGAACGAGTCGCATGGGTCGCACGCCGACTCCCACGACGAAGGGCACGACTCGAACGAGGGACACGGGGCACACGCCGACTCCCACGGCGAAGGGCACGCCGCGCACGACCGGGGCCACGGCAAGCACTGAGCTCGTGGCGCGTCCCGCCTCATCGCTGGGGCTCGGCCTTCGACTGCGGTTGATGCTCACCTTGACGGCGGTCGCGATCTTCCCGATCGCGTTCGTCTCCTACGTGATCGTCCGGGACGAGATCCGCAACGTCACGCGCAGTATCGACTTCGAGACGCGGGACGCCGCCCAGAGCGCGCAGGCGCGGTTCTCGCGGCTCCTGGACCAGCGCCAGCTGAAGGCGGTCACCGCGGCCGGGTCGCCACAGCTGCAAGCGGCGCTTCGCCGCCATGACACGGAGAGCCTCGCGCGGTTCGCGCGGCGCAAGCGCCTCCTGATCGAGGTCCGCGGCCACAGCTACGGCCGGAGGCTCGAGAACGCCGTCGCGGCCCGCGCTCAGCTCGTCAGCGGCGGCCGGCAGATCGGCGCGGTCGTCGCACAGCTGCCCACCGACCAGGCGCTGCTCCGGCAGCTGTCGGCCGGTGCCGCGAACGGGGTACAGCTCGCGTACGTCGGTACCGAGGCCGCTCCTCAGGCAGGTCGAGGTGTGACGCTTCCGCTGGCGCCGCAGGTGGGCGTCCGCGCCTTTCTCCCGGCGGGGGTCGTGTCGCACCGGAAGAACGCTGCGTATATCCGCGTGATCGAGGCGGGGCTGCTGGCGCTCGTGGCGCTGATGCTGCTGACGCTCGTGCTCGCCCGACCCCTGCTGCGCGCGTTCCGCTGGACGGAGCAGCAGGCGAGCGAGGCCCGTATCGACTCGCTCACCGGGCTCGCGAACCGTCGCGCGGTCGAGGAGATCCTCGCCGCCGAGATCTCCCGCGCTCACCGCTTCGCGCACCAGCTCGCGGTCGTGCTCCTCGACCTCGATCGCTTCAAGGAGATCAACGACTCGTTCGGTCACGCGGCCGGGGACGTGATGCTGCGTGGCGTCAGCCGCCTCCTCACCTCACTGGCACGCCAGGGCGATACGGTCGCCCGCTGGGGTGGCGAGGAGTTCGTCGTCGTCCTCCCCGAGACCGACCTCGCCGGTGCGCAGCGCTTCGCCGAGCGGCTACGCCGAACCATCGAGGCGCATGCGGTCGGCGAGATGAAGACCAGCGCGAGCTGCGGCGTCGCGACGATGCTCCAGGAGGACAGCGTGGAGGACCTGATCGGCGCCGCCGACCAGGCGCTCTACCAGGCGAAGTCGAACGGACGAAACCGCACGGAGAGCGCTCTGCGCGGCCACAGTCCAGCCGCCGCCTGAGCCGGCCTCGACAGGGGGTCGTGCTGGTTGTAGGCTCGCCGACATGGTGCGCCGGCTGCGCACGCTGAACACGGTCGTGGTGGCTGCTCTGGCCACCGCGGGGATTGCAGCCGCCGCCGCAGGCGACGCGCGGCCGTGCCATCCCGATCTCCCCGGCACGCGCTCCTTGACGGTGACCGGCGAGGTGACCGGCTACCGATTCGCGGGTGGAGGCACGCTCGTCGCCTCGATCGAGACCAGGCGCTGTGCAGGTGTCGCTCGCTGGAACTACGCGGCGAGCTCGCACGTGACGGCGTCGGTCTCCTGTCGGGGCTCGAGAGCGGGCGGTTCGGGCACAGCGCCACAACGGCTGGTCGCGACGCAGGGCAACCGCCTCGTCCGAGTCGTGCTCGCGCCCGACGGCGTCGACAGACCCGACAGGCTCGACGTAATCGCGCGTGCGACGGGCCGCAGGATCGCCTCGTGGCCGCTGATCGACCGGCCTGCGCGCGTCGTCCTCTTCGGCCAGATCGCCATCCTCTCGGCAGCGAGCAGGAACGCGCTGTACGCGTTGCGGATCTCGGACGGCCGCATCGCGATGCTCGGCGTCGCGCGCGCAGGCGACCGGCCGATCATCGGGCGGGAGGGCGTGGTCTACCAGACCGGCCTCTCCCTCAGAGCGGCTCGCCTCACGCCGAACCGCACGACGCTGAAGCTCGTGCCGCTCGCGTCGGTCGAGCGTCAGCTGACGCTCGCGGATCGCCCGATCCAGACGCACTGGCGGATCAGCGCGATCGGCATGGACGGGAGGCGGCTCGCGTTCGCGGTTCACGATCCGACGGGTCGGTGTGACGTGGTCAAGTTCTGGACTCCTCCCTGGCACTACGTCGCGCGCGTGACCCACCCGAGCGCTGCGACCTGCGTGCCGGGACACCCCGCCGGTGGCGTCACGAACGTCGCGATGGCCGCCGACCGTCTGGTCTGGACGACGCGTTACGGCACCAGGACACGCGTGCTGGCCGCGTCGACCATCGGTTGCAAGGAGTGGGTCGTTGCGCGGCCGGCTCCCGGTACGCCCGTCGCGGCGCTCGCGGGGGACGGGAGCGTGCTCGCGTATGCGCTGAGCGGTGCCGTGGGGCTCGTTTCGAACGACGAGGACGACTGGTACGGCACGGTGCTCTCGCGCTCCGCGGTCCCGATCGCCGCGATCTCAGCGGACAACGGGCGAGTCGCGACCCTGTACCGGAACGGGACGGTCACGGTGATGACCTCGAAGCGACAGCTCGTCAGCAGCTTCGCCGCCGGGCCGGCTCGTGCGGTCGCGCTTCGTGGAGGCACGGTCGCCGTCCTGCGTGGCGCGCACCTCGACGTCTACAGCGCCGACAGCGGAGCCCTCGCTCATTCCTGGCCGGTGCCGGCCGGCGCGCGCTCGGTCGGTCTTCGCTACGGGATCGCCGTGATCGCCGCCGGCGGCGACGTCCTCGCAATGAATGTCAGCACGGGACACACCGCACGCCTGCTGCACGGTGCCGGTCGTGCGGCTGCCCAGATCGGCTCGCCCGGCGCGGTCGTCCAGTTCAACGCCGGCGGGCGCGGCTACCTCCGGCTCGTCCCGATGAGCACGCTGGAGGCGCTCACCCGCTAGTCGGGCAACTCGAGGACGATCGTGCCGTCGACGACGCGGACCGGATAGGTCGCCACTGGCTCCGTGGCCGGCAGCGAGATCGGCCGCCCGGTCGAGAGCTCGAACTGGGACCCGTGGCGGGGGCAGACGACGCAGCAGCGGTCCTCGTCCCAGTCGCCCTCGCAGAGCGGCCCGTCGTCGTGCGAGCAGCGGTCCTCGATCGCGTAGAGCTCGCCGCCGCAGTTGTAGACGCCGACGAAGAGGCTTCCCTCGCGGACGATCTTCGACGAGCCGGGCGGGAACTCGTCGGCCGCAGCTACTGCGATCTCGGGCACTAACTCAGATCGAGCTCGTCGAAGCCGGCGAGGCCGTCGGGGAGCGGGGTCCCCTTCGCCTTGTGGAGCGCGACCTTGAGCGTCGTGAGGCCCAGCATCGCGCACTTGAGCCGCACCGGAGTGAGCGGGACGCCGATCTCGGCGAGCAGCTCGTCCTTGTCGAGCACGGCGATCTCCTGGGCGGTGCGGCCCTTCGTCATCTCCATCAGCATCGACGTGGCGGCCTGCGAGATCGCGCAGCCGCGGCCCGAGAACTTCACGTCCTCGATCGTCTCGCCGTCCTCGCCGAACGCGACGTAGACCGAGACCTCGTCGCCGCAGAGCGGGTTCTGGCCCTCGGCCTCGGCGTCGGCGTCCTCGATCACCCCGTGCCCGCGCGGGTTCTTGTAGTGGTCGAGGATGACCTCGCGGTACAGGCTCTCGAGTCCGGGATCCGTGCTCACGCAAACACCTTACGGACGGCGTAGAGCCCGTCGACGAGCTGGTCGATCTCGTCGGGGATCGTGTAGAGGTAGAAGCTCGCCCGGTTGGTCGCCGCGACGCCGAGCTTCTGCATCAGCGGCTGGCAGCAGTGGTGCCCGGCGCGAATCGCGACGCCCTGCAGGTCGAGGATCTGCGCGACGTCGTGCGGATGGATCCCCTCGAGGTTGAAGGAGACGATGCCTGCGCGGCGGTCGGCAGGCGGGCCGTAGAGCCTGATGCCCGGTACCTCGTTGAGCCGGCCGAGCGCGTAGGCCGCGAGCTCGTGCTCGTGCGCCTCGATCGCCTCGAGGCCGACAGCCTCGAGATAGTCGATCGCCGCGCCCAGGCCGACCGCCTCCGCCATCGGCGCGGTGCCCGCCTCGAACTTGTGCGGCAGCTCGCCCCACGTCGTCTTCTCGAGGCGCACCGAGCTGATCATGTGGCCGCCGGTCATGAACGGATCCATCGCCCGCAGCAGCTCGGTCCGTCCCCAGAGCGCGCTCGCGCCGCTCGGCCCGCACATCTTGTGGCCCGAGATCGCGAGGAAGTCGACGCCGAGCGCCTGCACGTCGACCTTGGTGTGCGGCGCTCCCTGGGCGGCGTCGCAGACGTAGATCGCGCCCTGCGCGTGCGCCCACTCGGCGAGCTTCGCAACCGGGTTGATCGTGCCGAGCGAATTCGAGATCAGGTTCGTCGCGACGACCTTGACCCGGCCGCCGCGCACGACGTCGTCCAGGACGGAGAGGTCGAGCTCGCCCTGCTCGTCGAGCGGGATCATCCGCAGCTCCGCGCCGGTCTTGCCGGCGATGAACTGCCAGGGCACGAAGTTCGAGTGGTGCTCGAGCTCGGTGACGACGACGAGGTCGCCGGGCCCGAGGTTCGAGAGGCCCCAGGCGTACGCGACGAGGTTGATCCCCTCGGTCGCGTTGCGGACGAAGATCACCTCGCGCGCGTCGGGCGCGTTGAGGAAGGCTCGCACCCGCTCCCGCGAGTGCTCGAGCGCCTCGGTCGCACGCTCGGCGAGCACGTAGACGCCGCGGTGGACGTTCGCGTACGAGGTCTCGTAGAACTCCGTCATCGCGTCGAGCACCTGGCGCGGCTTCTGCGAGCTGGCCGCCGAGTCCAGGAAGGCGAGCGGCTTGCCGTGGATCTCCTGCTCGAAGATCGGGAAGTCGGCGCGCAAGGTGCGTGCATCGAGCTTGGACACGGTCTTCACGGCCATGAAGCCATCGTACCGGCGGGCCTGTGCGGCTCTGGCGGCCCTAACGCGTGCGGAACGAGGCGCCGACGTAGCCGGCGGCCGCAGCCTTGCCGTGGCCCGCCTCGACCTTGGCGATGCCCTGCGCGTTCGCGTGATACGTGTGGCCCGCGATCTTGAAGGTCGCTCCGCCCACGGGGGAGAGGTCGTCCAGCGCCTGGACGTAGTGCAGCACGACCTTCCTCTTCTTCTTGCCCGTGCCGACCGTTTTCACCTTCCGGTAGGCGCGCACGCTGAGCCCCGGCTCGAGCTTTTGCTCCACGAGGGACGAGCCCGTGTTGACGACCACGTCGACGGCTCCGACCTTCCCGGGCAGTCCCACGGCCGAGAGGTCGTAGGCCGTGCCGTCGAGCTTCGTGGAGACGAGCGCGCCGGTGTGTGCGGCGTGCGTCCGCGAGCGCGTGACCTGAACGCGTCCTTGACCGGTCCACGCGGCCCAGAGCCGGTCGGCCGGGTCGACCGAGAGGGCCATGTGCGGGTCGCCGCCGGTGAACGAGCCGCCGACGTGCATCCCGCTCTTCTTCTGCGCGCCGCCCTGGAAGGGCTCGACCCAGAAACCGGTCGCGCTCGGATACCCCGGCGCCCAGCCGAGGTACGTGAAGCCGGCGGCGTCGGAGACGAGCGGCACGCGGTCGTCGCGGGGCGCCGTCGTGGTGAA
>Ga0207693_10000624_pt1 | contig 31656 bp, 35 predicted proteins | sample LARL81metaG_FD_184347 | JGI IMG/M metagenome (GOLD analysis project Ga0207693, IMG submission 184347) | Corn, switchgrass and miscanthus rhizosphere microbial communities from Kellogg Biological Station, Michigan, USA - LAR L8-1 metaG... | ecosystem: Host-associated > Plants > Roots >... | reverse complement strand
GTAGATGGCCCAGTACGAGCATGTCCCATGTCATGTGGTGGATGCGCGGTATCTCGGTGACTACAAGGTTTGGTTGGAATTCAACGATGGACGCAAAGGCGTGGTCGATCTCGCGGATGAGCTTTACGGCGAGGAATTCGAATCGTTGCGTGACCGTGATCGATTTGCTGCCTTTGTACTCGATTACGGACTGGCGACCATCGCCTGGGAAAACGGCGTCGATTTTGCGCCCGACTACCTTTACGAAAGGTTGAACGCAGTGCATTAGCGGGATTGCCTCCGTCTGCCGGGAGCTTGGTTCCACACCGTCATCGTCGGTGCTGGCAAGGCGGCTATCCCCCTCGAGAGGAAGGCGCGGCGCAGCGTCTGGATACGCGGCAACGCCTTGAAATATCAGCAAAAGATACTATATTAAGAAGAACTCCCCGCGCCGGACGATAGTGCCGGAACGAGGAAAAAGGAAAACGCACCCGTTATTAGGACAACGAGGTCAGTATGCTCACTTTCGAAGACGAATTCGTGACACCCGCGCCGCAGCCGCGCGTGCTGCCAGCGACTCCCGAAACGATTCGCGCCCAGACCACCGGCGGGATCCTTTCGCGCGAGCCGGTGCACGATCTCGACGTCGAATCGCAGGCGATGGCCAACGGCTTCCGCCGCGTCCGCGCCGAGGACAAGCGCGTGATCAACGCGCAAAGCGACGTCAATCAGCTCGTCCCGTTCAAGTACAAATGGGCGTGGGACAAGTATCTCTCCGCGTGCGCCAATCACTGGATGCCGCAAGAGATCAACATGCAGCGCGACATCGAGCTGTGGAAGAATCCGCAGGGCCTGACCGAAGATGAACGGCTGATTGTCAAGCGCAACCTGGGATTCTTTGTCACCGCCGACAGCCTGGCGGCCAACAACATCGTGCTCGGGACCTATCGTCACATCACAGCGCCGGAATGCCGGCAGTATCTGCTGCGACAGGCGTTCGAGGAGGCGATCCATACGCATGCCTACCAGTACATCGTCGAGAGCCTGGGCCTCAACGAGGCGGAGATATTCAACGCCTATCACGAGATCAAGTCCATTCGCGACAAGGACGAGTTTCTGATCCCGTTTATCGAGGTGCTGACCGATCCGGCGTTCAAGACCGGCACGATGGACGCCGATCAGAAGCTGCTGAAGAGCCTGATCGTCTTCTCCTGCATCATGGAGGGCTTGTTCTTCTATGTCGGATTCGTGCAGATCCTGGCGATGGGACGGCAGAACAAGATGACCGGTGCGTCCGAGCAGTATCAGTACATCCTGCGCGACGAGAGCATGCACTGCAATTTCGGCATCGATCTGGTCAACACGGTCAAGATGGAAAATCCGCATCTGTGGACGCCGGAATTCCGCGAGGAAATCCGCGTACTGATGAAAAAGGGCGTCGATCTCGAGTACGCGTACGCCGAGGACACGATGCCGCGCGGGGTGCTGGGACTCAATGCGCCGATGTTCAAGGAATATCTGCGTTTCATCGCCAACCGCCGCTGCCAGCAGATCGGCATCGACCCGTTGTTCGACAAGGCCGACAATCCGTTTCCTTGGATGGCGGAGATGATCGACCTGAAAAAGGAAAAAAACTTTTTCGAGACGCGGGTGATCGAGTACCAGACCGGCGGCGCGCTTTCCTGGGACTAGAATGCCTGCCCGCGCGATGCGCACGATGCTGCACCCAATGACTCGAAAGCCCGGTCCGCGCCGGGCTTTGTCTTGTGTGCGATGCAGCACGCGCGCGGCGGCGAGAACTTTGGCGGTTGAACGGCCATCAAACTCTGTAACCGGCAGACGCGCAAGCGTGCGGTCGGTGGAAACGGAGGTCAGCGATGGTCTCTATCTGGTGGTTACCGGTCTTGTTCTTCGTAGGTTCCTTCATAGGCATGTTGATTACCGCACTGATGTGCGTGTCCGCGAATCAGTCCGAGCAGTCGGCGCAAATGCCGAGACACGCGCGTGTCGTATTGTCGGACGAGTACTGACGCGACAGGATTGGCGCACTGACGCGAGGCGGCCGTTATCGGCAATCAGCAATACGCTGCATTGCAGTAACGCAGCCGCCGTGAAGGGAGTCATCTCGACGCTGAGCGGGGGCGATTGGGCGCCGTTCGGCCAACAGGAGTCCGGTTGAAGCCGGGCTCTTTTTTTTGGTCGTCGTGTAACACATTGTCAACAACAATGCCGATCCAGCGGCAACATCGCATGAATCGGATAGCGCCGCCGGGACGCGATTGTCTTCCCGGTGCTTACGGAACCGACGTACCCAAGGACTGGAGGTAGCGCGATGGTTTCGATATGGTGGTTGCTGGCGGCTTTCCTGCTCGGCGGATCGGCAGGGATGCTGGCCATGGTATTGATGCAGTTGGTCGGCAGTCTGCCGGAATCGCGGACGCCTACGATTACGATCGACCTAAACGGAACGCCGGGCTAGCCTCTCCGACGCTTGCCGACAGCGTAACGCCGCCTCGTCCGCGGCGGCTGGGGTGTCTTGCTCTCCGGCGAATGCAGAACTGTGACGGATTCAATCGTGCAAATCATCCAGGGCGATCGTGCGCCCCGACTCGGATGATTTTCGCACCGCGTCGATAACTTCCTGGCAGCGCAGCCCGTCGATGAAATTCGGCGCCGGCGACGCATGCCGCTCGACGCCCGCGGCGAAATCGCGGACCAGCAGACGGAATGCCATCAGCCGGTGATCGCGCGGATCCTTGAATGGCGTATATCGTCCGGGCGTCTCGAGCGCCTTCAAGGGCTCGCCATTGCGGCTTGCGATGACGACGCCGTCCTCCATCGGGTTCGGGCCCGGCTGCTCGGCGATCAGCGTGCCGCCGTCCCCCATTACCACGATGCGGGTGCCCCGCGACGGCGTTGCCGCGAACGAGGCGATCATCGTCGCGATGCCGCCATTTCTGAACGCAAGGGTGAACAGGAACGTATCGTCCGATTCCGCCTTGACGATCCTGCCGGTCGCCGTGTCGACGACCTCGGGCCGCAAGGCCGCGAGGCGCCCGCTGACGGTGGCAACCTCGCCGAACCAGTGGCGCAGGCCATCGATGTAGTGCGAGCCGAGCGCGCCCAGCAAGCCGCCTCCGTCGGCGTTGCTCGCCATCCAGCTCAGCGGGCGCGGCGCTGCGGTCACGTAGCGATCGAGAAACAACTCGATCGTGCACAGCTGGAACTTTCCGATGTAGCCGTCGGAGAGAAGCTCCTTGATGTAGGCCCGCTGCGGGGTATGGCGGAATTCATGGGCTACCATCGCGGTCAGCCCCGATTTCGAGGCGGCATCGCGCATCGCAATGGCCTGCCGGACGTCGATGGCGAATGGCTTTTCGCACAGCACGTGCTTGCCGGCATTCAACGCCGCGATCGACAGATCGTGGTGCGCACCGGGCGGCGTGATAATCGCGACGGCCTCGATGTCGTCGCGGGCGATCAGCTCGAGCGGATCGGTGTGAATGCCCGCGACGCCCGAATCGGCGGCAGCTTTCTCGGCCTTTTCCGTGTTGCGGCTGCAGATCGCCGCGACATCCCAACCTTCCGAGCGAAAACCCGGCACATGCACCTGCGCGCCGAACCCGACGCCTATGATTCCGACTCTGCGTTTCGATGACGGCAAGATGGGCTCCGTTGTAATGACGTTGATATACGGCGGACGACCGGGTCAATTCCACCGCACGCCGCTGACCAGCAGCAAAGCAAAAAACAGGCAGGCGAGGAGCGCGGGGACGGCGAGGACCGCAGCGAGTATGAACGCCAGGCTGCGCTGGCCCCTGGCCTGGAGAGCGTTGCTTCCGAACACGATCACCGCCAATCCAGCCAGCAGCACGATCCACAACATCATGTTGAAAGAGGAGACCGTGCCGTCGTCGATGCCGATGACAAAGAATGCGAGCGCGACCAATGCGGCGACGACGTCGACGCCCCAAAGCATGCGAAACATCATCCTCGCCCCCGCGACCGACCTTCCGGCTGGTTGGATTTCTGGTTTGGCGAAAACCCGATCCGGCGACTTCAGCGCTGGTCGCTGAATCCGATCGAGACGTGAGCGCCGTCACAAAAAGGCTTGTTCTTTGACGCGCCACAGCGACAAAGCGTCATCCGGTTGCGTAGTTCGTATTGGTGTCCATCGGCTCCGACCAGCTGCACGCCGCCGCGAAGCCAGAGCGGCCCCGAGCACTCCTTAGCCGGATCCTGCACCAAGCTGATCGACGGCTCGTACTTCGGCTCCAGCCTTTGACCCGTGGCGTTGTCCCAGGCCACCAGGCGCCCCGACGGGCAATTGCAGGTCTGCCGCACGAAATGCTCGTGAGCGGTCCGGTCCGGGTCATTCACCAGATTCCACACCGAGCCGTTCGGATCGCAAAAGCGCCCTGAAGCGCACAGGCTTTCGACATCGGTCAGCGTCATTGTCGCTCCCCGGATGACTTTGGCCTGGTCGCGATAAGGCGCCCGGCTTGCGGTTTCGGTCCCATCGAAGCCGACCTTCGAGTGACTGCCGTCGCAGAATGGCTTATGCGCGCTATGACCGCAGCGACACAGCGCATACTGCTGCTGCAGCGGAAACGTTCGCCCGTGCTGCCACTTCACCGACTCGCCGGTGCCGTCGGCGCCGATGATTTCCTCGCCCAAAGGCAGGTTGCCGGAGACTCGGTAGGGACCATTCTTGCCGACCTGCACCCTGGCTTCCGCGGAAACCTTGTCGTTCATCCGAATCTCCGGTAGGGAAACACCCGCAAAAAACTGAAGTAAACTATGAGCCAGTTCGCCATGCAATTCAACCGCCGCGCACGCGAATCGATCCGTGTTTGCGTCGGCCGACAGGAGCCCACGACAATGCCAGCGTACCTCGCGAAGATCCATACCGCCGTTGCACGAGGCCTGACAACTTCGCTTGTCGTGCTCGGCGCGATTGCAGCACTCGAAGCATGCACGAGCATGCCATCGGCCGACGAGCGCGCGATGGCCGTAACGTATCAACAGGCGATCGCGAGCCCGATCCGCACCGATCAGGATCGACGTACAGACGCGGCACGGCACCCGGCGGAATTCCTTCCGTTCACGCAAGTTCGTTCCGGCATGCAGGTGCTCGACGTATCGGCCGGAGGCGGCTATACCTCGCAGTTGCTGGCCCTGGCGGTCGGGCCGACCGGCGTGGTCTACGCGCAGACGCAGCAGCCCGGACCGGGACTCGCCAAGCGGCTCGCCGATCATCCGCAGGCTAATCTGATTCCGGTCGAGCGCCCCTTCGAAGATCCTGTGCCCGCGCAGGCGCCGAAGCTGGATCTCGTGACGCTGGTCCTGAACTACCACGACATCAGCTATCTCCCAGTCGACCGTGCGCGCATGAATCAGCGGTTGTTTTCCGCGCTGAAGCCGGGCGGCCACTATCTGATCATCGATCACTCCGGACGCAGCGGAACAGGGATTTCCGAAGGTCGGAGCCTGCATCGGATCGACGAAGCAGTCGTGCTGGCCGAAGTGCGCCAGGCCGGATTCGTGCTCGAGGCCGAGGGCAACTTTCTGCGCAATCCCGCCGATCCGCGCGACCAGACGTCGACTGGCTCGCCAATTCCAACCGACAAATTCGCGCTGCGCTTCGTCAAGCCTCGTTAGTCGTCGGCGACTCATTCCCCAATAATGGGCGGCCAGTTCCGCCGATCGGAAATCCTATAGTGGATCACTCGACTCTTCTCTCGGCAATCCGCGCGCAATGGGACAAGGACATCGTCCCGCAGCTCACCGATTACATTCGAATTCCGGCGAAGTCGCCGCACTTCGATCCGCAATGGGAAAGCCATGGCCACATCGAGCGTGTCATCGGGCTCGCGCATGCATGGGTGAAAAAGCAGCCGGTGCGGGGAATGACGGTCGAAATCATCCGTCTGCCGGGTCGCACGCCACTGCTGTATTTCGACGTTGCGGGGAAAGGCGATCGCACGGTGCTGCTCTACGGCCACCTGGACAAGCAGCCGGAGATGACAGGTTGGCGGCAAGGCCACGGACCGTGGGACCCGCTGTACGAGGACGGCAAGCTCTACGGCCGCGGCAGCGCCGACGATGGCTATGCCACGTTCGCCGCGCTATCCGCGATCGGCGCGCTGCAGGCGCAGGGGATCGCGCATGCGCGATGCGCCGGCATGATCGAAACCTGCGAGGAAAGCGGCAGCTACGACCTGCCCGCCTATCTCGAGGCGCTGGCGCCGCGCATGGGCAACGTCGATTTCGTCGTCGGCCTCGATTCGGGCTGCGGCGACTACGAACGCCTCTGGGCGACGACTTCGCTTCGCGGCCTGGCCGGCGGCACCTTGAGCGTCGAGGTGCTGACCGAGGGTGTGCATTCGGGTGACGCCAGCGGCATCGTGCCTTCGTCGTTTCGCATTGCGCGCAAGCTTCTCGACCGGATCGAGGATGCGTCGACCGGCCGCGTGCTGCCGCCCGAATTCCACGCGCCTCTTCCCGCCGAGCGCGCCGAGCAGGCAAGGCGCGCAGCCGATGTCCTCGGCGATATCGTGATCGGCAAATATCCGTTCGCCGGCGCGACGAAGCCGATGACCAGCGACCGTGCCGAAGCGTTGCTCAACCGGACCTGGCGCCCTGCCCTGTCGATCACCGGCGCCGATGGCTTGCCGCCGATCGCCGACGGCGGCAACGTGCTGCGGCCGCAAACCGCGCTGAAACTCTCGCTGCGGCTGCCTCCGACCGTCGATGGCGCGGCCGCCGAGCGCGCGATGCAACGACTGCTCGAAGCCGATCCGCCGTATGGCGCCACGGTGCGCTTTACCGGCGAATCGGGCGCCACCGGATGGAACGCACCGCCGACGGATGCCTGGCTTGCGCGCGCGATCGACGAAGCCTCGTCGCACTTTTACGGCAAGCCGTCGGCGGCGATGGGCGAAGGCGGAACGATCCCCTTCATGGCGATGCTCGGCAAGCACTTTCCCGACGCGCAGTTTTTGATCACCGGCGTGCTTGGCCCGCACTCCAACGCCCACGGCCCGAACGAGTTCCTGCATGTGCCCTACGCAAGCAAGCTGACCGCCTGCGTCGCGTACGTGCTGGCGGCGCACGCCGGGCGCTAGTCGACCGCGATGGACGCCTGGCCCAGCCTTTCCTACGCGGCGTGGAAAGACACCTACGCGACGTTGCTGCGGTGGACGCAAATCGTCGGCAAGATCCGACTGGTGCAGACGCCGTGGGTCAATCACTCGTGGCACGTCGTCTATTACGTCACCGCGCGCGGCCTTTCGACTTCGCCCATCCGGCACGGCGAGCGCGTCTTCCAGATCGATTTCGACTTCATCGACCACCAGCTGGTCATCCAGACCGGCGAAGGCGAGCGTCGAACCCTGCGGCTCGAGCCGCGCACGGTGGCGGACTTCTACCAGGCGCTGATGGCGCTGCTGGCGGAGCTGGACCTGAGAGTCGCCATCAATACGACGCCCAACGAGCAGGTCGAAGCGATCCCGTTCGAGAAAGACCAGAAGAATCGCTCGTACGATGCGGACGCCGTTCGCAGATTTTTTGCGGCCCTGCTGCAGGCCGATCGCCTGCTCAAGCAGTTCCGGGCTGGCTTCAACGGCAAATGCAGCCCTGTGCACTTTTTCTGGGGCGGCTTCGACCTCGCAGTGACGCGCTTTTCCGGCCGTCCCGCCCCCGAGCACCCGGGCGGGGTGCCGCATTTGCCGGACCGTGTCGCGCGCGAGGCGTACTCGCACGAAGTCAGCAGCTGCGGATTCTGGCCGGGCAACGAAGCGCTGCCTGAAGCGGCGTTCTACGCGTATGCGTATCCCGAGCCCGACGGATTCAGGAATGCCGACGTGCGCCGCCCTGCCTATTACCATCCCGACTTGCGTGAATTCATCCTGTCCTACGACGAGGTGCGCAAGGCGCCCTCACCCGACGCGGTGGTGCTTGATTTCCTGCAGAGCACCTACGAAGCCGCCGCTACGCTCGGACGGTGGGATGAAGTCGGACGTCAACCGACCTGAGTAGCGCCTCGCGCCGAGCTAACGGCCGACTTGTTGTATTGCCGGCCAGCGGTTCCAGCGAACTCGCCGGCCGGTGTCTCGCGACCGCTACGATCCCCTCGACGATAAAGACGATCTCCGCTTCGGCACCTTGGCGCCGGCGCGGCGCGCTTCCGACAGGCCGATCGCGATCGCCTGCTTGCGGCTGGTCACCTTCTTGCCCGACCGTCCGCTGCGCAAGGTTCCGCGTTTGCGCTCGCGCATCGTCTTTTCGACCTTGCTTTGAGCCTTCTTGCCGTATCTGGCCATGATGGATCTCCTTTGGCAACTGCGCAGCAGCAATCTGTCTGCAACGCGTATACCTTGGAACCGCGCGCATCGGCGATTGTTCCGCGAAACGCGGCCCGAAGGGGATCGCGTCGGTTGACACGCCGTGCAGCGGTAGGAGCTGACGCAGACGCAAGTAGGACTCGTCCGAACGGGTTGGATTTGGCGTCGCAACCATCGACTACAATTGCGTTCATGGGCAGCATGTCACCTGCCGACGCGGCGCGCGAGCTGCTGCGGCAGACCTTCGGCAACTCGAGCTTCCGCGCCGGCCAGGGCGAAGTCGTCGACCACGTCGTCGGCGGCGGCGACGCGCTGGTGCTAATGCCGACCGGCGGCGGGAAGTCGCTGTGTTATCAGATCCCGTCACTGGTGCGGCCGGGGACGGGGATTGTCATCTCTCCGCTGATCGCGCTGATGCAGGACCAGGTCGCTGCGCTGCTGCAGCTGGGCGTGCGCGCGGCATTCCTCAATTCGACCCAGGGTGCCGAGACCGCGCTTGCGACCGAGCGGGCGCTGATCGCAGGCGAGCTCGACCTTTTGTACGTCTCGCCAGAACGATTGACGATGCCGCGTTGCCTCGACCTGATCGATCGGGTCGAGGTCGCGCTGTTCGCGATCGACGAAGCGCACTGCGTGTCGCAGTGGGGCCACGATTTCCGGCCGGAGTACCTGGCGCTGTCGGTGCTGCATCAGCGTTATCCGCGGGTGCCGAGGATCGCATTGACGGCGACCGCCGATCCGCAGACTCGCGCCGAGATCGTGACGCGCCTCGATCTCGCGGCGGCGCGCGTGTTCGTGTCGAGCTTCGATCGGCCCAATATCCGCTACACGATCGTCGACAAGGACGATGGCCGCGCGCAGCTGCTGCGCTTCATCGCCGACGAGCATGCTGGCGAGGCCGGCATCGTCTACTGTCTGTCGCGGCGCAAGGTCGACGAGACCGCGGCGTGGCTCGGCTCGAAAGGCGTCAACGCCCTGCCCTATCACGCCGGCATGGACAATGCGACGCGGAGCGAGAACCAGGCGCGATTTCAGCGTGAAGATGGCCTGGTGATGGTCGCGACCATCGCGTTCGGCATGGGCATCGACAAGCCGGATGTGCGCTTCGTCGCGCATCTCGACCTGCCGAAAAGCGTCGAGGCCTATTACCAGGAAACCGGACGCGCCGGCCGCGACGGCGCGCCGGCCGATGCATGGATGGCGTACGGCCTGTCCGATGTCGTCCAGCAGCGGCGCCTGATCGAAGGCTCGGATGCCGCCGACGATTACAAACGCGTCAGCGCGGCCAAGCTCGATGCTTTGCTCGGCCTGTGCGAAACCGCCGGCTGTCGCCGCGTGCGGCTGCTCGATTACTTCGGCGAGGCAAGCGCCCCCTGCGGCAATTGCGACACTTGCCTCGCGCCTCCCGAAACCTACGATGCCACGTCCGAAGCGCAAAAAGCATTGTCGGCGATCTATCGCACTGGACAGCGGTTCGGCGCGCTGCATTTGATCGACGTACTGCGCGGCAAGCCGGGTGAGCGCGTGCAGCGCTGGGGACACGATCAGCTGTCGGTCTTCGGCGTCGGCGCCGATATCGACGAGGGTGCATGGCGCAACGTCTTCCGGCAGCTGGTCGCCCTCGGCTTGGCGAGCGTCGACCACGAAGCGCACGGCGCGCTGCGGCTCAATGCGGCCAGCCGGCCGGTGCTCAAGGGCGAGCGGCGGATCGCGCTGCGTCGAGCGCTGCCGCGCGGCCGCGTGCGAAGCCCACGTCGCGCCGGCGGACCGGACGCGACCCTGACCGCAACCGAGAACGCGCTGCTCGATCGGCTCAAGGCCTGGCGGCTGGCCGAGGCGCGCGCCCAGGCGGTGCCGGCGTTCGTCATCCTGCACGATCGGACGCTGGCGGAGATCGCCCGGCAGCGGCCCGACGGTATCGCGGCGATCGCCGGCATCGCCGGGATCGGCGCGAAAAAGCTGGAGCGCTACGGACCGGCGCTAGTCGAGCTGGTCGCGCGCGGCGCTTGACGACCGCAACCTACTCGAGAATGCCTTCCGGGCAAAGTCGTAGCGCGAAGGCGGCGCAGTCGGTCGCCGACTTTCGCTTCTACGAGGAGTTGAACGACTTCCTGCGCCCCGAGCTGCGCAAGCGCACGTTCAGTCGCGCCTTCAACGGCACGCCCGCGGTCAAGGACGTCATCGAAGCGATCGGCGTGCCGCACGCCGAGGTCGACCTGGTGCTGATCGACGGCGAGTCGGTCGGTTTTGCCCGGCGCCTGCGCCACGGCAACCGGGTCGCCGTCTACCCGGTGTTCGAGCGCTTCGATCTGACGCCGCTCACGCGTCTGCGGCCGCGGCCGCTGCGGCGCACGCGGTTCGTGCTCGACGTGCATCTGGGCACGCTGGCCCGATACCTGCGCCTGCTCGGCTTCGATACCCTTTATCGCAACGACTACGACGATCACGAGATCGTGCGGCTGGCGCACGATCAGTCGCGCATCATTCTGACCAGGGACAAAGGTCTGCTCAAGCACGCTGCCGTGACGCGGGGCCGCTGGATCCGCCACACGCGGCCGCTCGAGCAGCTGCGCGAGACGCTGGTCGCGTTCGATCTGGCGGGGAGTGCCCTGCCCTTCACGCGCTGCGCGGTGTGCAACGGCAGCCTGCGAGCGCTCACCCGGCGCAGCGTGGCGAGCCTCGTGCCGGCACGAGTTCGCGAGCGACACGATAAATTCGCCCGTTGCACGGTTTGCGGCCGGATCTACTGGCCTGGAACGCACACGCTGCGCATCCGCAAGGCGCTCCACGACGCGTCGATCGACCTTTTGCCTCGGGTGCCTTTGCCTCAGTCGCCTCGGATGCCTTGAATCGTCGGCGACCGCGCAGCGCGTAACGCGGCTGACTCCGACGCGCGCTAGGCCGATCCCATCGCGCTGGCCGATCCGAGGATGTCTCGCGGATCGCGCCCCGCGGCGCGCGCGGGCATGACCTGCTCTTCGGATTCGTCGATGCGCTTGACGTCCCCGCTCAACTCGCCGCCTTCGGCGACGATCAGCTTGCCGTACCGGATCTTGCCCGACACGCGGCCGGTGCCATGCACGACCAGCAGCGAGCGTGCCGTCAGCTCGCCGGAAAAATCGCCGCGAACTTCCGCCACGTCGATCAACGCCGTGCCTTTCAAGGTTCCCGGCTTGTCGATCTGCATTGCCTTGCTGTGCACGGTCGCCTCGACATGGCCCTCGATGACCAGCACGTCGCAATCGGAAATCTCCACGCCCTTCAGCTTGATGTTCACGCCGATGAACAACTTGCTTCCCGCGCTCTCGCTGCTGGCGCTTGCCGAAGCGCTCGTCGCGCGTGCGGGTGCCGCTTGAGCGATCGTTTCGGCCGGTGCCGGCGTGGCAGCCGGCGGCGGCTCGCGCGTCGCTGCGGCAGCCTGGGCCTGCTGGCGCAGCGGCGCCCCGGTGGACGCGCCGCGAGTGGTGGAGGTCGGCGGATCGTACAGCACGGGCTTGAGCCCGGACTTTCCGGCATCCTTGGCGTCGGCAGGGTTGTCGCGGCGATTGAAATTAAGCATGAATTCTCCTTCGGAATCGGTCCTTCAGATTATGACGTTGTCATTTTTTCTGATTATTCCCCTTTGCCGGCCCGGACGCAACCGGACCTGTCGCACCGTCGCGAAGAGACGGCGTCGCGCCTTCGCGCAATGCCCTCGTCGCACGCAACGACGTTAAGACGAATCATAACGCCCAAAAGCGGCGCAGGGTTCGCGTGCCCGACGAGCGGGCGTTTATTACGCGGCGCGTTTGCGCCGACGATGTCGGCCATCTTGTCCGGTCCCTGCACGCGCGCCGCCCTTGCGGTGACGATAGCGATTCATCAGCGGCGGAATCGAGACGCCGTGCACGACGATCGACGTCACGACGGTGACCAGGGTCAGGCCGATGACCGTCGGCGCCACCGCGTCCGGCAGGCCGCGGTTTACCGCATACAGCAAATAATAGACCGAACCGATGCCGCGTATGCCGAACCAAGCGATCAGCGGCAGCTGAGCGCGTGAAGACATCGCCGGCGCGCCGGCGATCAGTATGCTGACCGGCCGGATCACCAGGAGCAGCAGCGGCACGAACCAAAGCGCGCTCGAAGGAATTACCGCGTACGAGAACATCGCGCCGACGGCCAGCACCATCGCGATTTCGGCGAAGCGCTCCAGCTGCTCGTCGAAGCTCAGCACGGCCTGCGCCATGTGTGCCGGAGCCTTGACCGGGTGCGTCGCGTTCGCCGGCGCGGACGCCTCGCCTATTTCGATCTCGGCCGCGGCGCCCGGCGTCATCGCGACCGGCAAGCGCGGGCGCGAATCGGTTTCGTGCATCGGTCTCATCCGCGGCAGCGCGAGGCCGGCGGCAAAGACCGCAAGGAATCCGGACGCATGCGCCAGTAACGCGATGCCATAGACCAGGGCGATCAGGCCCAGTGCGAGAAATTCGTTGAGCCCGATCGCGTGTCCATGGCGCGTGCGCAAGTGCAGGATCAGCGTGCTGACCCACGCGCCGAGCAGCCAGCCGATCCCCAGCCCGCCGCCAACACCCCATAACACATCGACCAGCAGCCATTGCCCGCCCGCGCCGCCAAGCTCGTGCAGGCCGAGCATGCCCATGCCCAACAGGACAAGCGGCAGCGCTGCGCCGTCGTTCAGCCCCGCCTCGCCGCTCAAGCTGAAGCGCAACAGATCGCGATCGCGCGGATCGTCCAGTTGCACGTCCGAGGCGAGCACCGGGTCGGTGGGCGCCAGGATCGCACCCAGCAATATCGCAGCGCCCAGCGGCAGCGCCAGCCACGCGACGCCGACCACGGCAACCAGCGCGATCGTCGCGACCATCGCGACGGTCGCAAGGCTGATCGGCAATCGCCATCGGATGTCCTTGAGCGGCACGCTGATGCGCAGCGCGGTGACGAAAACGGAAATCACGACCGCGATTTCCGCCAGCCGTTCGAGCAGAGGCGAATAGGCTTTCGGATCGGGCAGCAGCATGCCCAGGCCGCTGGGCCCAAGCGCGAAGCCTGCGCCGAGGTAGAGCATCGCCGGACTGAGCGGCATGCGCTCGACCCAGGTGCCGAGAAATGCCATCGCGATCAGCAGCACGCCTGCGACGAGCGACCACAGCGCAAAATTGGTTGTCATCAATACCGAACGACGGCGCGAATCGATTCGCCGGCATGCATCAGGTCGAATCCCTCGTTGATCCGCTCGAGCGGCAGAACGTGCGTAATCAGATCGTCGATGTTTACCCGGCCGTCCATGTACCAGTCGACGATTCTCGGCAGGTCGGTGCGGCCGCGCGCGCCGCCGAACGCGGTGCCTTTCCAGGTTCTGCCGGTAATCAGCTGGAACGGCCGCGTGCGGATCTCCTGGCCGGCGCCGGCGACTCCGATGATGACTGCGACACCCCAGCCGCGGTGGCAGCATTCGAGCGCCTGCCGCATGACATCGACGTTGCCGATGCATTCGAACGTGTAGTCGGCACCGCCACCGGTCAATTCGACAAGGTGCGGCACCAGGTCGGCCCCCGCCGCGCGCGCATCGACGAAATGGGTCAGCCCGAGCTTGCGCGCCAGCGTCTCTCGTCCCGGATTGATGTCGACGCCGACGATCATGTTGGCGCCGGCGATCCGCGCCCCTTGAACGACATTCAGCCCGATCCCGCCCAGACCGAACACGACGACGTTCGCTCCGGGCTCGACTTTGGCGGTGTTGATCACGGCACCGATGCCGGTCGTCACGCCGCAGCCGATGTAGCAGACCTTCTCGAACGGTGCGTCCTCCCGGATTTTCGCCACTGCGATCTCGGGAAGCACGGTGAAGTTGGCAAAGGTCGAGCAGCCCATGTAGTGGTGCAACGGCTGGCCGCCGAGCGAGAATCGGCTGGAGCCGTCGGGCATCACGCCCTTGCCCTGCGTCGCGCGTATCGCGGTGCAAAGATTGGTCTTGCGCGACAGGCAGGCCTTGCACTGGCGGCACTCGGGGATGTAGAGCGGGATGACGTGGTCGCCGCGCCGGACGGTGGTGACGCCGGCGCCGAGATCGACGACGACGCCGGCCCCCTCATGGCCGAGGATCGCCGGAAACAGCCCCTCGGGGTCGGCGCCGGAACGGGTGAATTCGTCGGTGTGGCAGATGCCGGTGGCTTTGAGCTCGATCAGCACCTCGCCCGCCCGCGGCCCATCGAGGCGAACCGTCTCGATCGACAAAGGCGCGCCGGCGCGATGCGCGACTGCAGCACGTACGTCCAAAGTCTCCTCCGACTGTTTGTAATTGTTGCCAATGCGGGGCGGCTGTAAACAGCCGTCCGGCGTCGAGTATTCCAACGGCAGGTGGCCCGGTCGCGTCGAATCGGGTCGTCGGATTATCGCGCTTCGGGCTTGACTCCCGATGCTCCGCAATGCGGTATATTGCGTTCACGCCCCCGCAGCTTGCCTGCTTCGGCAGGGGCCACACGAACCATTTTGACGGAGGAATGCAATGAGCGCGAATCTGGGCAAACGTAAGCTGATCGCCGCCATGGCGGCGGTGGCAACAGTGACTCTATTTGGGGCCTGCACATCGATGGGGCAGATGGGCGGAATGTCGAAAACGCAGGAAGTCGCGCTGTCGGGAGCCAACGAAGTCCCGCCCATTACGTCGCCGATGTCGGGGACCGCAACGGTTACGATCAATCCCGACCGCACCGTCAGTGTCAAGGTGACGGTAAAAGGCATGACGGCGACCGCTTCGCATATTCACGAGGGCCCCCCGGGTACCATTGGCCCGGTCATCGTCCCGTTCACCAAGACTGGCGATAATACCTTCGCTTCCGCCGAAGGCGCGAAGCTCACCGAGGCTCAGTACGCGGCGTACAAGGCGGGCCAGCTTTACATCAACGTGCATAGCGCCGCACATCCCGTCGGTGAAATCCGGTCCCCGCAGCTCGTGCCGGCCCTCTGATCGCGCAGCCTTGGGCTGATCATGCAATATTGGGACGCGCCGCGACCGGCGCGTCTTTTTTTTGGCTGTGCCTCGGCGGGACGCGCGACCTCTAGCCATCGGTTGCGCGAACTTCGCTTGCCGCTGCGTCGAGCTCACTGCCGATACGCCGGAAACGCTGCGCGGCATCGGCGCGCTCGTCGCGAAGCGTGACGCGCGTGGCGATCAAATCGAGCGTACTGCCGTCGTCGGTCTCGATGCGGCGCGGATCGGCGCCATAGGCTTCCACCGCCGCGATACTCCGATCCAATGCGCGCAGGCCGTCGTCGAGCACGGCGAGCGCGGTGGCCTCTTTGGCCGCGAGCGCGACTCGGGCGCGCTCGACGTCGGCACTGGCCATCGGCTGGCCTGCGGCGGAAGTGCGACTATCGTCGTTCGGATCGGTGACAATCGCCGGAACGCTTACCCTCCAGAGCTCTTCCTTCCAGGTCCAGCGCACGACGCCGATCGGCAACAATTGCGTTTTCCAGCGCCAGTCGGGTATGTCGAAACCCAGATGTTGCGGCCGTATGACGATGACCGGCAGGTCGGCGTAGATTCCGCGCCACACGGTGCGGCATTCGTTCGATACCGTCCAGTCGACGTACTTGCAGCTGAACTCGGGGTAGGTGCCGATCTTGCGGTGCTCGGTTCGCACCGCCGGTCCTTCATAGTCCCATCGGCTGGTCCGCGTGATGGCGGTCGGCGCCTTGAACACGAATTCGCGCTGCTCGATCGTCAGCAAGGGAACGCGGATCGTCCACTGGAATTCGCGTGTGCCGGAATAGGCGGCGGGCGCTGGCGGAAACAGCACGCCGTCGCCGGAACCTTCGCTGCCGGCGCCCTGCGCCCGCGTCATCCAGGCCGCAGCCGAAAGAAGCGCACAAAGCGCGAGACCCGTCCGCCAACTCCGCATGCTGTCTCCTTGCTGTCGACCCGGCCCCCGAGTCCGGGGGAGCGTCACATGGCTCGATAGTGCCATTCTCCGCGCCTCGGTGACAACCGGCGCCGTCGTTCCTCCCGCGAGCGCTGGCAGATCGTAACGGCACGGGTCACGAGGGTCCCGTGACCATGTGCGCGCTTTTTGCATGAGGCGGCTGCAGTCATTCCGCCAGCAAAAACCCTCGGCTGTCTTCGAGAAAGTTCGGTCCGGAGTCCGACCGCACCGCGGTGCCGACACCTTGCGCGGTCAGCACTTCGAGCAGCAGCGCGCTGGGAACGCCGCCATCGATGATGTGTACCGAGCGTACGTCCTCGCGCACCGCCTGCAGGGCGGCCGAGAGCCGCGGCCGCATGCCGCCGGCGACGGTGCCGTCGTTCAACAGGGCTTCGGCCGCGCTCGCCTTCAGTATGTAGACGAGCTTGCCGGAGCGATCGAGAATGCCGGGCACGTTGGTCATCAAAATCAGTTTTTCGGCTTGCAAGGCTCGAGCCAGCCGGCCGGCCAGAAGATCGGAGTTGATGTGGTACGCGGTGCCGTCCGCGCCGACGCCGATCGGCATGATCACCGGTATGAACTTGCGCGATAGCAGAAGCTCGACGATGTCGGTGTCGATACTCTCGACGTCGCCGACGAATCCGAGGTCGGGCGCGGGTTCGCCGCCTTCCTCCGCCGGCAGGCTCATCCTGCGCGCGTGAATAAAGCGGCCGTCCTGCCCGTCGAGTCCGACCGCCCTGCCGCCATGACGATTGATGAGGCCGGTGATCTCCTGGTTTAGCTCCCCGAGTGCCATTTCGACGATCGTCAGCGTGCGCTCGTCGGTGATGCGCAGGCCGCGATGGCGCCGGGTCTCGATGCCGAGCTGGCGCGCCAGCTCGTCGATGCGCCAGCCGCCGCCGTGCACGACGACCGGTTTCATGCCCACCAGCCGCAACAGCGCGACATCGCGCGCGAACCCCGCCTTGAGCGCCGGATCGGCCATCGCGTTGCCGCCGAGCCGGATCACCAGCGTCTTGCCGTGATAGGCGCGAATGTAAGGCAGCGCTTCGGCGAGGATGCGGGCTTTGGGGTTGGCGGCCATCGGGTCCGGGGCGCGGCTGCTAGACGCCGGCCTTGGCGAGGATAACCACCGATACGCCGCGCGCGCTCCGCTGGGCGTCGGGGTTCTGATACGAATGCGGCACGTTGCCTGGAAACGCGAGGACGTCGCCGGCGCGCAGATCGTGACGCTCACCGGTGACGAAGATCGTCACCTGGCCCGCAAGACAGGTGAAGAATTCGCGCGTCCCCGGTAGATGCGGGGTGCCGCGCATCGCACCCTCGGGCTCGAAATCCATCAGCGTCAGAACCTCCTCGGGAATCGGCTCGGGCACCAGAGAGCGCAGGCTGATGCCGCGACCCTTGATGCTTTTCGTTATGTCGGCGGCCGCCCATTTGCGCACCTTGGCGCGCGGCGCAGCCAGCAACTCATCGATAGGCACGTCGAGCGCATTAGCCACCTTGACCAGAACGGTCAGCGAAGGGTTGCCGCCTCCGGACTCGAGGTTGGCGATGGTCGAGCGGGGCACCTCTGCAGCGCGCGCCAGCGCTTCCTGGGTCAGTGTGCGCGCATGTCGCAGACTTGCGAGATTGCGCGCGAGATGCGTGGCGACGTGATCGGGCGTGTCCATCGATTCGACTTTCTGCCAAGCTGCTGGACACCGCGCTTGGGTTCCGGTGAGTCGGTGCCTACCATGTGTCCATCGAAAGGAGAACACACATGGCACAAAGGTACAAGTCTGCGCAAGCGGCGACGCAGTTGCCGGCAGCTCACCGCATGCGCGTGGCGATCACCGGAGGCACATCCGGATTGGGGCTGGCGCTGGTGCGCGAGTTCAAGGCACGCGGTTGCGTCGTCGCCTTCGTCGCGCGCGATGCCCAAAGAGTCGCGGAAATCGCAAAACAGACCGCCGCATATGGCATCACCGGCGACATCGCCCGCAAGGAAGACATTCATCCGATCGCGATGCAGATCGCAGGATTGCTCGGCGGGCTGGACGTGCTGGTCAACAACGCATCCAGTCTCGGTCCGAGGCCACTGCGTTACCTCGGCGACACCGACTGCGAGGAGCTCGAGCTCGCACTGTCGACCAACCTGCTCGGCCCGTTTCGTCTGACCAAGTCGCTGCTGGGTGCGCTCACTGCCTCGGCGCGCGAGGGACGCGGCGCCGTGGTGCTCAACGTTTCCAGCGACGCGGCCATCAACGCTTATCCGGGCTGGGGCGCATATGGCGCGAGCAAGGCGGCGCTGCACCATCTGAGCCGGATCTGGCAGGAGGAGCTCGCTGCGCAGAATGTTCGCTTCCTGTCGCTCGATCCGGGCGACATGGACACGCCACTGCACGCCCTGGCGGTGCCCGATGCCGATCCGGCGACGCTCAAGCGCCCGGCTGACGCGGCGCGCGAATTGGCCGATGCGATCGTTGCCGCTTGCCGCGACTTGGTTACACGGCCGCTGCAGCCGGAAGCGCCAACCGACGTAGCGCCGGCGGCGGCATGATCGCTGCCGCAACGCCGCGCGCGCCCGGGGTCGACGCCCGCCTGCTGGTATTGACGGCATCGGCCGAGCTGACACACGCGCCGCGCGCGTCGCTGGTCGATTTCCTGCGAGCCGGCGATCTGGTGGTTGCCAACGACGCGATGACCCTGCCGGCGAGCCTGCACGGTGTGTACCTTGCAACGGGTGCACCGATCGAGTTGCGGCTGGCCGGACTGCAAGCGCCGGCAGGCGGCGATCTGCGCAAAAGTATCGCGGTCGCCTTCGGCGCCGGCGACTTCCGCATGCGAACCGAGGAGCGGCCCGCGCCGCCACCGCTCTGCCCCGGGGACCGCCTGGCCTTCGGTGACTTGCGCGCCCGGATCGTGCGCAAGCTCGGCCATCCGCGGCTTGTCTCCGTCGCATTCGACGGCTCGATCGAAGCGATGTGGCAAGGCCTCGCCCGGCACGGGCGTCCGATCCAGTACGCGCACGTGCCGCGGCCTCTGCCGCTGTGGGATGCCTGGACGGCAATCGCCGCCGTCCCGGTTGCGTTCGAGCCGCCGTCGGCAGGCTTCGTCATCGATTGGGCGCTGCTTGCCGCGCTCTCGCGCCGCGGCATCGCCTTCGCGACGCTGACCCATGCCGCCGGAATCTCATCGACCGGCGATGCCGAGCTCGACCGGCGTCTGCCGCTCGATGAAGCGTACCGGATACCCGATGCGACCGCGCGCGCGATCGCCAGCACTCGCCGCCTTGGCGGGCGCATCGTGGCGATCGGCACGACGGTCGTGCGTGCGCTCGAGCATGCTGCGCGTGATCGCGGCGAGGTCGCATGCCGGGGCAGCTTCGTGCGCCCGGGCAATGGCGTCGCCAACCAGCGCATCGGCGCGGCCACCGCGCTTCGCATCGTCGACGCGATCGTCACAGGTGTGCACGAGCCAGGCAGCAGCCATTACAATCTGCTGCGAGCGTTCGCGGACGACGAGGCCCTGCGCCGGGCCGGCGTTGCGCTGGCAGCGCACGCTTATCGCAGCCACGAATTCGGCGATTCGCTGCTGGTCGAAAGATCGCGTACGCGCCGCTGCGAGGCGCCGACCGCCGACACCCGATTCGCGGCCTGATCGCTTGTTAGCGGTAGCCGGCCGCCTGCAATTCGAACAGCTCCGCATAGCGGCCGCCGCCCGCCAGCAGCTCGTCGTGTGTGCCGACCGCTTCGATCCGTCCGTCAGCAAGCACCACGATGCGGTCGGCCATGCGGACGCTGGAAAAACGATGCGAGATCAGCACTGCGGTCTTGCCCTTCGAGAGCTCCTTGAAGCGCTGGAAGATCTCGAATTCGGCGCGCGCGTCGAGCGCGGCCGTCGGCTCGTCGAGGATCAAGAGCTGCGCATCGCGCATGTAAGCGCGCGCGATGGCGATCTTCTGCCATTCGCCGCCCGAGAGATCGACGCCGGTGCGAAAGCGCTTGCCGATGATCTGATCGTAGCCTTGCGGCAGGCGCTCGATCAGATCGTCGGCCAGGCTCTGTCTGGCCGCGGCCGCGATGCGGGCGCGATCTTCGCGCGCCTCGATGCGTCCGACGGCGATGTTCTCCGCCGCGGTCAGATGATAGCGGACGAAGTCCTGGAAGATGACGCCGATGTTCGAGCGCAGGGTAAAGAGGTCGTACTCCCGCAGGTCATGCCCGTCGAGAAGAATGCGCCCCTCGTCGGGGTCGTACAGGCGCGCGAGCAGCTTGACGACCGTCGTCTTGCCAGCGCCGTTCTCCCCGACCAGCGCGAGAACTTCACCGGCATGCAACGTGAAATTCAAATCCCGCACCGCCCAGCGCTCGGCTCCCGGATAACGGAAGCCGACGCCCTCGAAGCGAATACCTTCGCGCAGCGGCAGCGGAAAGGGTCGGGGATTCGGCGGCGACACGATTTCCGGCGTGATCTCGAAGAATGAAAACAGATCGTCGAGATAGAGCGCCTGGCCCGCCACCTGCGAGAATCCGATCAGCATGTTCTCGAGCAAGGTTCGCAGACGACGGAACGAGCCGGAAAGAAACGTCAGATCGCCGATCGTAAAATCGCCATGCAGCGTGCGCCAGACAATGTAGGCGTAGGCGACGTAATAGGCGATGGTTCCCACCGCAGCCAGCAGGCCGCCCCAGCCGGCCCGGCGCAGCGCGAGCGTCCGGTTCGCGAGGTAGAAGTCGCCGGCGAGTCGTCGATAACGATCGATCAGGAAGCGATTGAGGCCGAAGATCTTGACTTCTTTTGCGGTCTCGGCGCTCGCGGCGGTCTGTCGGACGTAATCGATTTCGCGCCGCTCGGCGGTGCGCGCGTAGTTGAGCGAATAGCTTTGCGCGTTGAAGTGCGCCTCGCCGATGAACGCCGGCACCAGTGCGACTGCCAGCAGCGCGATCAGCCACGGCGCGTAGACGAGCAGTCCCGCGCCGAAGCTGACGATCGTCACCAGGTCCTGGATCTGGCCGAACAGCTGACCGATCAAGGTCATCCGACCCGAAGCCTGCCGGCGCGCGCGCTCCAGCCGATCCTGCAACTCGCTGTCCTCGAAATCTTCCAGGTCGAGCGTCGCGGCGTGTTCCATCAGGCGCAGGCTGGTGACGTTGCTGAATTGCTCGGACAGAAGCGAATCGAGCAGCGAGACCGTGCGTCCCAGAATGTCCGACGAGACCGCGAGGGCGAATTCAAGAAGCAGCAGGCCGCCGATGCGATCGAGCAGGCCGGCGGCATACCATTGTGCGATTGTGCCTGCCGTGTCCGGCGTCCGGGCCAGCACGATCACCTCGTCGATGATCAGCTTGCCGACGTAGAGCGTCGCCACCGGCAGCAGCGCCCGGGCCAGGCGAAGTACACATTCGCCGACGGCCAGCAACGGGCTCGTCTGCCAGACCAGCCGCACAAACGGCGGCAGATTGCGCAGCGCGCCGACGCGGTCTCGCAGCGAGCGCGGTTCGGGAGGGGTCCCCTGCGCTGAAGACGCAGCCTGGGCTGCGCGTCCCCCCATCGTGTAATGCTTGGGCATCGGGCCGTGGAATGTCAGGCGGTTGTCGGCGCGAAACGCCGAAGCGGACCCATGTTACGACAACTTCGCCATGCACCCGGATAGGCGCCGCCGGCCAGCGTCGGCACTCCGTGACGTGAGACGCCGACATCGATGTCGGCGTCAGTCTTACGTCGAATCATCATTTCGCCGATTACCGCTATGGGCGAGCCACGGCAAAATGCAGTCACCGCATAGATTGTTCCGGAGAACATCATGAAGGTCTGGGCCCCGAGACTTGCAATAGCCGCCGTCGCATTAGGCGGCGCGACGCTAGGCTTTGCGCAGACCGCTCCCGGCGCGACGCACGACTGCAGCGGCATGACCGGTACGGCGCTCGCCACCTGTCAGCAGCTGAATCGCAACATCAACGAACCGGCACCGAGCGGCGCCGGCACCCCGAATGATTGCAGCGGCCTGACCGGCGCGCCCTTGGCGAGTTGCCGGCGCCTGAACGCAGCCGAAACCCTCGCGCCGAGCAGCAGCGCCGGCGCCAGCGACGATTGCAGCGGGCAGGTCGGCGATGCGCTGAAAGCGTGCCGCACATTGAACGGTCAGCCGACTGAGTACGACGTCCCGACCGGCGGCACGGCGACAACAGGCAGCACGCGATAGTGAGCCACTTCGCTTTTCGCCGGCGTCCCGGCGCGAAAGTGCGCAGCGGAAACTCGGCAACCGACAAGGAAACGACGATGAAACGGAAGGACGACAAAGTGCATGGCGAGGGGAATTACAAAGCGGCGCGGGAATTCGACGCCGCTGAGGCGGCGTTCGTGAAATCGGGCCGGGTCGACGAGGCGGCGCGTGCCGCCGCCCCGAAGTCGCCCGCCGAAGAGGCGGAGCTCGCCCGCGCCGAGCAGCTCGCGCGCGAACGCGCCCGCGAAGAGGATCCGGCACTGCGCCGCCGCCCGCCGGCGAAGGGCCGGACGTAATCTTCGCGACATCGCAGATCCGACCACTGGCGACGGTCGGCCCGGTCGCGCGCAGGGCGCTGCTATTCGAGTCTGATCTCGCCGTCGAATCTGACGTCGATCTTCAATCCCGCTACGCCCAGCGTCACGAAGGCAGGAAAACTTTCCCGGCCCGCAATCGAGCCGTCGGCGATCGCGCGCGCGACCGCCTGCTCGATTTCGCGCTGTGAATTGATGCCGACCATCTTCAGAAACTTGCGGATGCTGAGGTTTAGCGTCTCGTCGTTCATTGCGGAAACTCCCTGACGGCCGACGCGGCGCGACGCCGCGATCGTTGTCACGCGTTATTTGAGCCAGGCTTCGACGATGCGATCGTATTCGCCGTTAGCCTTGGCCAGATGCATCCATTGGTCGACCCAGGCCTTTAAGACCGTATCGCCGCGGGGCAGCAGGTAGGCCATTTCCCCGTATTGCAGCGGCTTGGTCGGATTGACCGCGCACAGGCCGGGCTTGATTCTCTGCTGGACGACCGCCTCGACCGACTCCGAGATCATGACGTCGGCGCGGCGGTTGAGTATTTCGTCGAAGATCTTGGTGTTGTCGTCGAAGATGACGATCTTCGCCTGCTTGAAGTTGGCGCGCGCGAATTTCTCGTTGCTGCCGCCCGGATTCTCGATGACCGTGACGCCGGGCTTGTCGATGTCGGCGATCGTCTGGAATTTGCCGACGTTCTCGCAGCGCGTGATCGGCGCCTTCCCGTTCACCATATAGGGCTCGGAGAAAAACGCACGCTTCTGCCGGTCGAGCGTCACTGAAATTCCGCCGACGGCCAGGTCGCACTTCTCGATAAAGTCGTCCATCAGCTTCGGCCAACTGGTCTTGACGAATTTCGCCTCGACGCCGAGCGCCTTGGCCATCGACTGCGCGATCTCGACGTCAAGGCCTTCGAAAGTGGCATCCTTGGCCAGGCTGAAGGGCTTGTAATCGCCGGGCGTACAGACGCGCAGCGCCCCGCTCTTCTGGATCGCGTCGAGGCGAGATTCCTGCGCGAGCGCGGCGCCGGCGAACATGGCCAGCGGGAGAATGACGAGTACCCTGATCATTGACGTGCTCCCATCGATTTGCCGGGTCCGGCGGTACCGGGCGCCGGCTGGTCAGGCGATTATAGGGCAGCGACCGGGCCGGTAAGGGGGACGATTGCCGGGCCGCCGGGCCTATGCTATTGTCATGAATCCCCGATCGATGCCCGTGCGCGATGAAGATCCGGACGCTGGTCACCAAGCGACAGTACTACGGCATGGAAGCGGTCGCGCTGCGCGCCGCGATGGCGCGGGTGCTCTCGCGCGTCGCCGGACTGCCAGCCGAGGCGGCGCGCGTCAGCCGACGCAACCTCTACCAGGATTTCGGCCTCGACGCGGCGGCGGCCCAGGACACTCTCGACCAGATGGTCGCCGATGGACTGTTCCAGCAACCTGACGAGCGTCAGGGCGATTTCGCGCTGACCGAGCGCTTCCTCGAATTCGCCACCGCCCGGGTCGTCGAACCCCTGCCGCGCGAGCGCGCCCGTCAGTTGCTGGGCAAGGTCTGCTTGTTGGCAACTCAAATCAATGCCGAGTGGAAATCCAATCCGCTGGAGATAGTGGCGCTGGCGCCATTCGGCAGCTACATCAGTCCCGACAAGCTGCTGGCCGAATTGCCGCTGGGCATCGTCGTGCGGCCGCGGTCGCCGTCGCGCAAGGCTCGCTGGACGCGCACGGTAAGCCGGCGAGACGGCGCGAGGCAGATTCGCGCCGCGGTGCGTGAGCTATCGACCTTCTTTCACATCCGGATGGTCAGCGATCCGAAGTTGCTCCCGCAGCCGTTCGCCGTCGTTTTTCACGACGGCGGCGACGAAGGCGCCGATCCGTCGCCCGCCCCGGCCGAGGCGGCTGCCGCATCACAGGCCTGAAGCGCGCCCCGTCCGATCGCGACACGGCGTCGCGCCGCTGCTGCTAAACTGGCCGCCGCGATGAACGCCGAGTTGCAGGCAAGCTACGACGAATTCCCGTACCTGAGCCTGGCTTTTCCGCAGTCGCATCCGGACCGGCTTGCGACATTAGCTCGGCTGCACCGCCTGGAACCCGCGCCGGTCGGCGAATGCCGCGTGCTCGAAATCGGTTGCGCTGCCGGAGGGAACCTGATTCCGATGGCGGCTGCCCTGCCGCGCTCCCGCTTCCTCGGCATCGACTTTTCCGCCGTCCAGGTGCGTGAGGGCCTTGCCGACGTCGCGGCGCTGGGTCTTACCAACATCGAACTCGAGCAGGTCGACCTGCGCGATCTCGGCGAAGAATCCGGCGTATTCGACTACATCATCGCGCACGGGGTCTATTCGTGGGTCCCGGCCACCGTGCAGGAAAAATTGCTCGACGTCTGCGCACGGCAGCTGGCAGCCGGCGGCGTTGCCTACATCAGCTACAACACCCTCCCCGGCTGGAACATGCGCGGCGTCGTCCGCGATGCGATGCGTTACCACACGCGCCAGTTTCCGGACGCCCGCAGCCGCGTGCAACAAGCCCGTGCCACGCTGGACTTCCTGGCGCAGGCGACCGAGGGCGCGCAGTCGCCTTACGCGCTGATGCTGCGTTCGGAAGCCGAAGAGCTCCGGCGCAAACAGGACTATTACGTTCTGCACGATCATCTCGAGGAATTCAACGAAGCGCTTTTTTTTCACCAGTTCGCCGCACGTGCAGCGCGGCACGGCCTCGCCTTCCTCGCGGAAGCGGACTTCCGCACGATGCAGATCGGCGGCCTGCCGGCGCCGGTCGCGCGTACGCTCGACCGGATGGCACCTGACATCCTGCAACGCGAGCAGCTGACCGATTTCCTGCGCAACCGCATTTTCCGCCAGACGCTGCTGGTGCACGAGGACGCGCCGATCGATCGAGCGCTTACACCCGAGCGTGTGCAGTCTATGTGGGTCGCGTCGGCAGCACGCGCGGCCGGCGACGACAGCGATCCGAGTTCGGCGGTGCCGGGTGAATTTCGCATGCCCGATGGCAGCGGACTGCGGACGCCGCATCCGATAACCAAGGCCGCGATGGCGGTGCTCGCCAAGCACTGGCCGGCGCCGATACCCTTTTCCGATCTCGCCGCGATGGCGGCGACGCGCATCGGGTTGACCGGCGATGTCGACGACGCGCAGACCACGACGCTCGCGTCGGACCTGCTCAAGTCCTTCTGCGCCGGCGCCGCCGAACTGCATGCGCTCGGGCCGGCATTCGTGATCGAGCCCGGTGCAAGGCCCAGAGCGTCGCCGGTCGCGCGGCTGCAGGCTGCCCGCGGCGCTCATGTGGCCAATATGCGTCACGAAATGGTCGGCCTCGACGACACCGATCGGCGCTTGCTGTCGCTGCTCGACGGTTCCCTCGAGCGCGCGGCGGTCGCGGTGCAGGCATTTCCCGGCCAGCCGGCCAAAAGCGCCTCGGAAGCGCTGGACGACAGCCTGGCGCGACTCGCGCGGCAAGCGCTGCTCGTGCAATGATGAGCGGCCGAGAGCGGCGATCGAACGATGTTCAACCCGCAGATCGCCGGTGCCGATACCGGCAAAGCGACGAAAGGCAGGTATGCGGAATAACCCGGTCAAGAACGCGCTGGAGAGTGGAGGACGCGCGATCGGCGCAGTCGTGTTCGAATGCTTCGTGCCCGGCCTGCCGCAGATCTGCCGTAATGCCGGCGCGGAGTTCGTCCTGTACGACATGGAGCACACGGGCCTGGGCTTCGAGACGCTGAAAACGCAGCTCGCGCTCTGCCGGGGTCTCGGTATCGTGCCGATGGCGCGCGTGCCCCGCGGCGAATATCATTTCATCGCCCGCGCGCTGGACGTCGGCGCTTTTGGGGTCATGGTGCCGATGGTGGCGACCGGCGCCGAGGCCGAGCATCTGGTGTCGTGCTCGCGTTATCCGCCGCACGGCCGCCGCGGCGCGGCGTTCGGCTTCGCGCACGACGATTACCAGGGCGGCGACATCGTCGCCAAGATGGCGGCGCTGCACGAGCGCACGATGATGATCGCACAGATCGAAACCGGCGAAGGTCTCGACAACGTCGAAGCGATCGCCGCCGTACCCGGCATCGATGCGCTGTGGATCGGCCAATTCGATCTGACCAACTTTCTCGGTATCCCAGCGCAGTTTCGCCATCCGACGTATCTCGCCGCCGTCGATCGGGTGCTCGCTGCCTGCGCGACGCACGGCAAGACGGCAGCAATCCTTGCCACCGACGACGCCTGGGCGCGCGACTACGTCGCCAAGGGGTTTCGTCTGATGGCCTACGGCATCGACCAGCTTCTGCTGCAGGAAGCGCTGCGGCGCGGACTCGACGTGCTGCGCGATGCGGCCGCCGCTGAGGGAGGTGCATGATGAGCGCCAAATTCCGCGTCGGCCTTCCGCGCGACATCCTCGACTCCCGGGGCGAGCCGGCATTCGGGCGCGCGGCGCTGCAGATTCTCGATTCGGCGCCGAGCCTCGAATGGGAATATCTGCCGAAGGTCGTGCCCGCAATCGATGCCGACCACGCCGCGCGGTACGACGCGATCTACGTCAACACGGCCCGCGTGCCGGAGGCGGCAGTGGCGCGCGCCGATTGCCGGCTGCGCGTCGTTGCGCGGCATGGCGTTGGCTACGACACCGTCGACGTTCCGGCGATGACGCGGGCAGGCGTGCTGGTCACCAACACACCGAGCTCGATGCCGCGGCCGGTCGCCACGATCGCGCTGACTTTCCTGCTGGCGCTCGCCGGCAAGCTGTTCCTCAAGGACCGGCTGACCCGTAGCGGCCGCTGGCACGAGCGGATGGACAACATGGGATTGGGGCTCACCGGACGCACCCTCGGTGTGATCGGGGCAGGCCGCATCGGCCGCGAACTGATGAGCATGGCCCGCACGTTCGATCTGAAGCTGCTCGCGACCGATCCCCATGTCGATGCGATCGAGCTGGCTTACCTCGGTGCGCGCAAAGTCGCGCTGCAGGAGCTGCTGCAGCAATCCGACTTTGTCATCGTCTGCTGCCTGCTCGCACCGGGAACTCACCATCTGATCGATGCGGCGGCCCTGCGCGAGATGCGGCCGGAAGCCTATTTGATCAATGTCGCGCGCGGACCGGTCGTCGACGAGGCCGCGCTGATCGAGGCGCTCCAGGCTCGCCGCATCGCCGGCGCTGCGCTCGACGTATTCGAGCAGGAACCGGTCGATCCCGCCAACCCGTTGCTGGCGATGGACAATGTCATCGTCACGCCGCATTCGCTCTGTTGGACGGACGAGTGTTTTCACAACATGGCGTCGACCGGACTGTCGAGCATCGTCGACGCGCTCGCCGGCCGCAGGCCGCGATTCGTCGTCAATCCCGAGGTCCTGAGCCACGCGCGCGTGCAGGCGTGGCTCGCGCGCTGACGCGCTGCGAACGCTACCGACCGCGCCAGCGGCCCATCGTGCTGCGCCAGTAGCGCAGCATCACGAAACCGCCGACCATGCCGCCGAGGTGCGCGAAGTGCGCGACCCCCTCCTGCGTGCCGGTGACGCCGAGGAACAACTCGACCAGCGCGTAGACGACGACGAAAACCCGCGCCGGCATCGGAATCGGCGGAAACAGCAGCATCACCCGGTTGTTCGGAAAATACATTCCGTAGGCGAGCAGGATGCCGAAGATGCCGCCCGAAGCCCCGACGGTCGGATAGATCTTTCCGGTGACGGCCGAGACGATCAGCTGCGCGACGGCGGCCGAAAGCACGCAAACCGTGTAGAAGGTCAGGTAGCGTCTTCCGCCAAACACGCGCTCCACCGAGCTGCCGAACATGTACAGCGCGAACATGTTGAACGCCAGATGCATCAGGCTGCCGTGCAGGAAAGCGTAGGTAAGCAGCTGCCACGGCGCGAACGCCACGCCGGCGTTGAGCTGGGAAGCCGCCAACGGCCAGAGCGCGAACTGCGCGACCAGGCCCGGCGCGGCGCTTTCCAGCAGGAAGACCGCGACATTGGCGACGATCAGCGCGGTCGTGACGGGTGGCATGCAGGCTAGTTTGGGGCCGGACTGTCGGGAGTCAACCCGGACCAGTCAATACCGTTTGTGGCGGCGCGCGCCGATTGCCGCCACGGCGCCTTATGATAATGGCATACTGCGAATCTAGAATCCCCGCCTGGAGAAACTCGATGCCGTTTGCGTTTCGCGCCTTGATGGCCGTCGGCCTGGCGATCGTCTGCATCTTGCCGGCAGCCTCATCGACGATACTGACGGTGCGGCCGATGTTTCCGGGGGACAACGTCTGGCACGTCGCCATCGACACGCTGCCCGTCGACGCCAATTCGGCGGCCTATATCACGACGATAGGCACGGCGAAGACGATGCATGCCGATTTCGGCACCGTCTACAACGGCGCACCCAACGGGATACCCTTTATCGTCGTTCCGGGCAGCCAGCCGCGCGTCGCCATCAGCTTCGATTATGCCGACGAAAGCGACCCCGGACCGTACCCGGTGCCGCCGGACGCGCCGATCGAAGGAGGTCCTTCGTCCAGCGGCGATCGTCACGTGCTGGTCGTCGATCGCGACGGCGGCAAGCTCTACGAGCTTTTCGCCGCGTATCCGAATCCTGACGGCAGCTGGCATGCCGGGTCGGGCGCGATATTCGATTTGGACAGCAATGCTCTGCGTCCGGCAGGTTGGACCTCGGCTGATGCGGCGGGGCTGCCGATATTGCCGGGCCTCGTGCGCTACGAGGAAGTCGTCGCCGGCGAAATCCCGCACGCGCTGCGTTTCACCGCACCCCAGACCCGCAATGCCTTTATCTGGCCGGCGCGGCACAAGGCGTCGAGTCTCGCCGGCACCAACTATCCGCCGATGGGACAACGTTTCCGGCTGAAAGCGAGCGTCGACATTGCGACCTTCGGGCCGAATGTGCAGGTCATCCTGCGGGCGCTCAAGAAATACGGCATGTTTCTGGCCGACAACGGCAGCAGTTGGTTCCTGAGCGGAGCGCCCGATCCGCGCTGGGACGACAACGAGCTGCATCAGCTCGGACGCCTGACCGGCGCCGATTTCGAGGCGGTCGACGAGTCGGCGCTGATGGCCGATCCGGATTCGGGCCGCACCTCGACGGCTGCGCTCCCCCGCGTCGCAACCGAGGTCGAGGTGTTCGAATTCCGCCGCGACCCAAGCGATTATTTCCTCGCCGTCGACCGCGACGAAATCGCCGCGCTCGACTCCGGCCTCATTCCCGGCTGGGCGCGGACCGGCGAGGGCTTTTTCGCCTACGCGGCGGACAGCGCAATCGAGCCGAACATGTCGCGGGTCTGCCGCTTTTTCGGCCGGGCCGACGCCGGACAGCATTCGCATTTTTTCAGCGCCTACGCCGACGAGTGCGCCGCCATCGCCACGTGGCTGCCGAACGAATGGCTGCTCGAATCATCGAACGTCTTCATCGTCGCGCTGCCGGACGCCGGCGACGGATCCTGCGAAGCGGGCACAGTGCCGGTCTATCGCCTGTACAGCAACGACCGCGGAGCGGTCGATCATCGCTATACGACCTCGCGCGCGATTCAGGCCCAGATGATCGCCGCCGGCTGGCTCGCCGAAGGGTCCGGTCCGGGCGCGGTCGCGATGTGCGCGCCGGCGCCTTAGGCGCCGGTCTTGCCTCGAGCCTTCGCCGCGTTCGATAATGGGCCGCGGATTCATTCCTTTCGACTCTTCCGCGATTGCCATCGATGAGCGTAACGACGCTGGCGCCAGGCACCGTGATCCGGCATGCGCTGGTTCAACTCGACGACTTCCTTCCCGCCGACGAGCTCGCATCGCTCAGCGATCGCGTATTCGCCGCGGAAAAGCTGTTCGTGCCTTCCGGCGTCAGCGACAGCAAGGAAGACTACCGGCACTCGTTCGTCCTCAATCCGCCGGACGATCTAACGCGAAAAATCGTCGGCCGGATTCGCGCCGTCATGCCTGAAGTCATTCCGCGCCTGCGCATGGCACCGTTCACGGTGACGCAGATCGAGTGCCAGATCACGGCGAATACCGACGGCAGCTTCTTTCGCGTGCATACCGACTCCGGGGTGAACGAGACGGTGCGGCGCCAGTTCACCTATGTCTATTACTTCAATCGCCAGCCGAAGGGATTCAACGGGGGCGAGCTGCTGATTTATGACGACGTGATCCGCAATGGCAAGCTGGCGCGCACCGACAGCTATCAGCGGATCGAGCCTCGCCATAACAGCATCGTATTCTTTCAGGCCGCGGTGATGCACGAGGTGACGAAGGTCGAGGTTCCGTCCAGGGAGTTTCGCGACGCCCGGTTCACCGTCAACGGCTGGATCCATCGCGGCTGACGTCGCGTCGGGTCGCCGTCGCCGGGCTACGGTGGCGGAGAGCTGGTGGAGCCCGGCGGTTTCGGTTCTGCATTGGCGCAGCCCAAGGTGTTCAGCCAATAACCGTTGGTCGCGCCGTAGAACGCGGCGAGCTTTGCTTCGACGGCGAGGCCGGCCCTGCCCGCCGCGCGCATATCCTTCAGGCCGACGCAGTTCGCCTGCACCTCGTCGGTCGTCGGGACCTTGGCATGCGCGCACTCGTGAAAAAACAGCAAGTCATGCATCGCGGGCGGCAACCCGGCGAGCTTCTGCGCGTTCCAGATGATCTGGTAGCCCGAGCCCACCTTGACCGTCTTGCCGGTGAAGTTCATCACTTCCGTGCCCGGCGGGGGAGCGTATTCCGGTACGGTCTCGCCACGCGCGACGCAGGTCGCGCTGGTGCCATCGGAGAATGTGAATGCGCCGACTTGCTGCGCGGCGGCCAGACATCCGACGGCGACGACGAATTCAAGGCGACGGCGCACGATCCTCCCTGCGAACCGCATTCCGCTACACGATGACGGCAAGCACAATCAGAGCGTCGGCACGAAACCGCGCAGACCGAC
>Ga0207693_10000623_pt1 | contig 31692 bp, 27 predicted proteins | sample LARL81metaG_FD_184347 | JGI IMG/M metagenome (GOLD analysis project Ga0207693, IMG submission 184347) | Corn, switchgrass and miscanthus rhizosphere microbial communities from Kellogg Biological Station, Michigan, USA - LAR L8-1 metaG... | ecosystem: Host-associated > Plants > Roots >... | reverse complement strand
CTGCAACTAGAGCGAAATGGCGCGCTCTTCGGAGTGCACGGAGCAGTACGCTCAAAAAGTGTTTGACAGGGATCCACATTGTCAGAGACGCGATGTTTCGCCAGCGATGTAGTTGGTCGTCGCTATGGCCGTTCTGCAACGACCCAAGGCAGCTTCGTGAAGAACTGAACCGCCAGAACGCTCTTCCCAAAGTCGGCCGCCGGAGTTGGCAGCCGTTCGGCACTTGCAACCCAATATTGAAAACCGGAATCAGCATCCGTCAGGCGTTCACCCGGTGCGGTGAGTTCGCCAGCAAATTAGAACCATCCGCCATATCCTCTCAACTTGCCGTCGAGAAGTCCGCACTCATAAACCTCCCCCTCTTTCGCGAAGTCGATGCCGAGCTGATTGAGAAGCTGGCGGAATGTCTGCGGGTAAACGGCTTCCCGCTGTGTTGCGAAGTTCAAGCAATAGGCGCATCCGCACCGTTCCGCATCACCCCTCTCCATCGTGGAGTAGGCTGCTTTGGTCCGTTCCCGGTCGTGGCGGATTGTCTGGTCACCTAACTGAATTTGGTCCATCTTTCGTTGATTATGGCCTCGAACCCACGTTCGTGCCAACCCCGTTCCGTCTCAACTGTTGTAAGCAGGCGATTTCACGCTTTGAGCCGCAAAGTCGATTCTGAGTGATATGGCGCCGCCGCTGATTTCGTGTCGTGCGTGGGGGCCAGCGGGTCCACGCCCGTGGTTTGGGCCAGCATCGGCGTATGTAACAGAAGGAAGAATGAGGCGATCGACAGAACACGGGCAAAGGAAAATTTCATGCGCAGGATTATAAACATGCTGGAGAGTCTTGCTATCGCGAGGTCCCGGTCCGGCATAGCTAAGGCTTTAACGTTGTGGTCCAGTTCGTCGTCAGGGCGAGCGGAGAGCGCTCGTCAGAAGATTCGGCCCAACTTGAAGAACACGCGCTCATGCCCAGCCGTTCCGACAGCGCCGCCAATTTGAATGGGTCCGAATATGGTATTGACCAGGAGTGAGGCCACGACGTCGCCGGGAGTCTGTGACCGGAACGGCGGCGCGAAGACCCTGCCCACCTCGAACAAACCATTGAAATAAAGTCCCTCACCCAACATTACGGGGAGTCCGGCCAACTTGCGGAGGTATCCCGCATGGAACTCGTAGTACTGGTCGGTCAGCAGTTCGTTTTGGCCATAAGCAGCGAAAGCATTGGGGCCACCCAAAGCAAACGGTGGCACCCCCACGCGTTCATTGCCAAAGGTGGTTCCTCCGCGTGCTCCGAAGTAGAAGGACGAAGGATCATTCACCCTGATGAATTTAGTCGCTCGGCCTTCGGACATCGGAAACGAATGCGCCGCCCCAGGGTTCGCATCGACCCATGTGCCGCTGACATCCATGTACTGTCCCGAGCGGGGGAGAACCGGGTCATCGACCCCATTCCATGCCCAACGAAGTGTCGTCCCGCCAAAACGGCCGGAGACGTTGGGTAGAAGGGTCTGGTTGCCTATCTTGGGAACGAACGACTGGTAGGCGCCGGTGTAGCCGAGCGTCAACTGGGCAACGCGATCGAATTCGTAACCGACCTGAAGACCTCCTCCCACAGATGACCTGCGATACTCGGAGACAAAGACATCTCCCTGGTAGATGGGATATTGAGTGTATTCGGCGAACCCATTGGGCGCGATGAACCATTTGCTGCTCGCCGTGAACGGACGGTAATACTGGCTATTAATCCCATATTGCGATCCGACGATCAGGTCATTGCGGAGTTCAGCGCGGTAAGTGCCGAAATCGAGGAAGGTAATCCGCGCGCCCATACTGAAATTGACTCCGCCGAAGCTCGAACCATCGAGCAACAAGAGTGGTTGCACAATGGGCGGCGCATAAGGCTTTTCAACTCCGGTGATGAGCAGGCCGGGCCTCCCGTCTCGGCTGGTCATCTCGTAATCCAGGTTCGAGAATCGTCCGTCACCTTTCAGATCCATTAACTGGTTTTGCAGTGCAGCCGTATCCACTGGTTTTCCGATGTTGCCATTTAGATCCTTTTCGATGGCGGTCGCCAACTTCGGACTGGTTCCAACAACTTTTACGAATTGAGGAGTAGGCGTCGTAAGACGGCGTCCTGAGCGCCGAGCCAGATAAGCTTGCCAAGTGGGCTCATCGACGGAAAGGGCACTCAGCACCGCGGCCTTAGCCTCCGCCGCTTGATATCCCATCTTGATGAGTTCCTCTGAGCGGTTGTATGCCAGGGAATCGAAACCTGCCAGCGGCACCGAGATCAAAATGTCGGCCTTTTCGATACTGCGCAGTTCGTTGGCGGCAACCACCACGCTCACGGAGCGGCCCAGCACCCCGAAGCTAGAGAGGGTTGCCGTGGGATCGAGTTTGGTGGTTTCCAGGTGTACGGCCAGAGTGAGGTCCGCCCCCATGCTCTGGGCCACATCGACCGGAAGGTTATCCATCAATCCTCCGTCTGCGAAGATGTGCCCTTCCCAGCGAACCGGACTGAAGACTCCCGGCAGCGACATGGTGGAGCGCAGGGCGAGAGAAAGTGATCCCTGGCGAAACACGAATGCTTGCGATGTAACCAGATCGGTGGCGACGCAGGCGAATGGAATTGGGAGATCGTTGAAGTCTTTCACCTCGGAGTACGGCAATGCGATCCGATCGAGGATCATCACGACATCCTGGCCGGAATTGAATCCTTCAGGAAACTGCAGTCCCTTCCTGAGGCCGAACTCAAGATGATTCGGGTATTCCACCGCATCCTGTTTGCGGCGAAATGAGAGATCCTTGTACGGAGTCTGACCTTGCAATACCTGGTCCCAGTGGATGGTCTCGACGAGTTCTTTAACTTCTTCAGCCGTATAGCCCGTCGCGTAGATACCGCCAACAAGGCCACCCATACTCGTTCCAGCAACGTAGTTGACCGGGATCCGATGTTCTTCAAGCCACTGTATGACACCGATGTGCGCCAAACCCAGCGCCCCGCCGCCTTCGAGTACCAGCCCGACTTTAGGACGGGGCGGCGTTGCAGACTGCGAAAACCCGGAAACAAACGAGACAGCGATGAGAAGGCTGGCGAGGCTGATTCGATGATTGCGGCTTTGCATGGTAACTAGCCTAGGAGCCGCGGACGGGGCTAACCACTGGCAAAACTATCGATGCCTCGATCACTTCCGAGTTGAGGACTCACAGCGAGATTGAAGGTCCAAACACGGGAAACCTTGCCAATGACTGTTAAATCGCGGCAATACTAGAAAAAGGCTAGAGATGGTCGCCGAGCATTTATGTATGATTCCACCCCTGCACAGCCTGCCGAGATCCAGCGAATGAGATCGAGCGAATGAGCGACGAGTTCGTCCCCGAAAGTGTCGGAGTCGGCATAGTTCCAAACCAACCCGCCGAAGTGTCCTCATGCCCGAGTGAATTCGAGCTCGGCTACTACGGTTGGCGTGTCGTGTTAGCGGCGTGTCTTGGCGTGATGGCGGGTTTCGGCTCGCTATTCGTTTATACCTTTTCTGTTTTTGTGAAGCCGCTGGCTGCGGAATTCGGCTGGTCACGCGAGGCCATATCCAGCGGCTTCGCAATCGCCGCCGTCACTCTGGGAGTGTGCTCCCCGCTCCTGGGGCGCTGGATCGACCGCTTCGGCCCTCGCCGCATCATTCTTTCCTGCATGACCATATACGGGTGCGGCATTGCGGCGCTGTCGCTGTTGCACACCGGACTGTGGCAGTTTTACCTGACTTGCTTCGTGCTGGGCGTCGTTGGGAATGGTGCAGCTCATCTGGCTTACTCGCGATCGATTTCCACCTGGTTTCGGCGACGTTTGGGAATGGCGTTGGCCTTTGTGATGGTTGGCGCGGGCTTGGGCGCCATGATCCTACCCGTCGTCGCCCAGTCGATCATTAGCAGGTTTGGCTGGCGCGCTGCGTACGGGTCACTCGGCGGCATTGCACTGCTACTCGGCTTGCCACTCAGCTGGCGCTATATCCGCGAGCGCGGGACGATCGGGCGCGAGTCCGGTCCGGTCCTCCATTCTGGAATAACGTGGCAGCAAGGCCTGCGCTCTTTCGCCTTCTGGATTATCACCGCCATCCTGTTTGTGAGTTCGATCAGCATGAATGGCGCGATCACTCACCTGTCTGCTTTACTGACGGATCGAGGCCTCACAGCCGGAAACGCAGCGCTATGCGCGTCCTTGCTCGGTGGATCGAGCCTGCTGGGCAGAGTTGTAATGGGTTGGCTCCTGGACCGATTTTTCGGCCCACATGTCGCGCTTGTCATAAACCTCATTACCGCCCTGGGGATTTTTCTCCTGGCTCGTGCGAGCAGTTTCCCAGCGGGTTGCCTTGCTGCTGCGCTCATCGGGATCGGTGCCGGAGGTGAAGCCGCCATCACTCCCTACCTGCTAACTCGTTATTTTGGGCTCCGTGCCTTTTCTACTCTCTATGGTCTTACCTGGACGTTCTATGCCGCCGCAGGAGCCATCGGTCCAGTGATCCTGGGGCGTGCATTTGATGCAACTGGCTCGTACGCCTCATTGCTGGTTCTGCTCGCAGTAGCGTTAGGCCTGGCGGCGGCGACCAACCTCTTGCTTCCACGCTATTCAGATTCATTCCCAATCGAAATGCAGTGAACAAGATGCCGAGCGAATATGAGTGAGAACACCGGAAGCCATTACAACCCCTGTACCGCCTTGGATTACGAACAACTCTGACATAATTGCTGTGGATAGCGGCTAAGACTCAGTGGCTCCAGAGATCGGCCGTTGTCGTCGCCGCTACTCCTCCACCACCGGCGTCGACATCTCCTCCGCCGGTTCTCCGCCCGCCATGGCCTGCGCAACGATCAGTCTTCTCGCTTCCACCCGGATCTTCGGCAACTGCACACTGAACCACCACGCTCCCATCACTGAAGCGAAGCCACCGATCGCCACCGTGATCGGCGCGCCTAAGCGATCGGACAACGCGCCGCCCAGCAAAGCCCCCACCGGGGCCATTCCCATGAACATCATCGAATATACTGCCATCGTCCGACCTCGCAGTGCGTCCGGCACCATTACCTGGATCAGCGTGTTCGACGACGCCATCTGCAGCATTATGAAGTAGCCCACCGGCAACAGCAGCAGCACCGACAGCCAGAACGATTTCGAGAACGAAAACAGCATCAGGCTCACGCCGAAACCGGCGCAGCATACGGAGATCCACCGCCCCAGGCCCTTCACGCCCGAACGCACGGCCAGCGTCAGTGCGCCCAGCAGCGCTCCCACGCCCGCCGCCCCCATCAGGATCCCGAGTCGAACCGCTCCCAAATCGTGCGATCCGATCAGCGAAGCAAACTCCTGCCCACCTTTGTGCAGGATCTTGTCGGCGAAGATCGGCATCAGCACTACGTACGGCATGCCCGTCACGCTCACCAATCCCAGCAGGATCATCAAGGCTTTAATCGGCGCCGTCCGGTTCACGAATTGGAATCCCTCAACAATGTGTTCCCACGGCGAGGTCTTCGCCGACACCCGCGCCGGAGCGTGCACATTCATCATCAACAGCCCGCCGATGACCGCGATGTAACTGGCGCCATTGGCAAAAAAGCACCAACCTTCGCCCAGTTTCGCGACAAGCACTCCGGCCACTGCCGGCCCAATCACGCGCGCCCCGTTGAACATCGAGGAATTGAGCGCGATGGCATTCATCAAGTCTTCTTTGCCCACCATGTCGACCAGGAAAGACTGCCGGCCGGGTATATCGAATGCATTCACCACGCCCAGGAGAGCCGCCAGCACGAAAATCTCCGGCACGGTAATTCGATTCTTCAGGGTCAGCTCCGCCAGCACAAACGCCAGCAGCATCGAGGCGACCTGGGTCCCGATCACCACATGCTTGCGGTTACTGCGATCGGCGACGATGCCACCCAGCGGTGCAAACAGAAATACGGGAATCTGGCTGGCAAAGCCCACTGCTCCCAGCTTCAGGCCCGATCCGGTGAGCCGGTAGACGAGCCACGACTGGGCCACCGTCTGCATCCAGGTACCGATCAGAGAAATCAGTTGTCCACTGAAAAAAAGCTGGAAGTTCCGGTGCCGCAGCGCGCGTACCGCGGCCTGCCATCGCAGTTTGGTGCCCTCGGGCGCCGGTGCGCCGCTGGCCGACGTATTTTCTGAAATGGAAACTCTCGATTCAGCCACGATCAGATTCTTTGGATGATGAGCCGCCTGCTTGCGCAACACTATATCGTGACCGGGCCCCGCCGGGCTCCAATCACTCTTCTTTCGGTCCTCCACTTTTCCACAGGACGTTTGTTAGATTCGCCTCTGCCTTGTCCCTCGGCCCCGGCTCCAAGTCCATTTCTGGAAAGGGCTTGAGAGACCGACCCTCTTAACTAAGTTGGAACTTCTCTTATCGTCCGCCGTGAGCTACAGTAGCGCCTGCGGTTTCGGCGATTCGGCAAAGGAAGTTCTGTTCCTATGACCACCTCTCCAGTCGGGATTGAACGCCGTGTCGGACAGCGGTTTCCTTACCTTCTTCCTCTCTCACTCCGGCAGCCCAGCACCTCGGTAGAAGGCGTCGGCTTTACCCAGGACCTAAGTTCGCGGGGCGTGTTCTTTTTTACGAACGCCGTACTCATTGAAGGCTCCGAAATCGAACTGACTCTGCGCATGCCGTCGGAAATTACTTTGGGAGAGAGTATGCCGGTACGCTGCCGGGGCCGTATTCTGCGGGTCGTTCGTCCCACCCGAGCCGCGGACTCATCGCAAGATGCGCCCAAAATCGGCGTTGCGGTGCGGTTCGAGGGGTACGAGTATTTACCCGAGTCAGACTCTTCCGCCACCTTCCCTCGGGTGTCCACGCTGCATTCTCATCCCGAAGAAGAGCGCCCCTTGGTTCAGTCTTCTACCCGTCCAGTCCTTGGATAGGAGGAGTTCTCCAACCCGACGTCCCGGCGTGCTTTTCTGCTTCACAGGGAACCACTTTTCACTTTCACTCTTGTGGCTTACAATGTCGTGTAACGACAGGGCGAACAGCCTCGGGTTTTTCTACGTTGTGCAATTACCCCCCGGACGAACACCAAGCGGTTGCGTGGTTGAATTTGTGCACGAAATGTGCACCTGTGCTGTCATGCGTTACCTAGGTCACTTGGCGGAGAGTACCTTCTCTTTCTAACATGCAGACACCAAGAGAAATCAGCGAGAACCGCGCTATGCATGGCATCTCCGTCGCCCTCCTCAGCGAAGATGAGGACCACTTATCGGCACTACAAACTCGTCTGGAGGCGACTCGTCTGGGACAGGCGGTGTTCAGCCATCTTGGTTTTCCTGTAGGGCCGACCGACGCGATCCTCCGGCAGTTGCAGGATTCGCGCTCCGAAGTAGTCATCATCGACATCCCCGCGAAAGACCCTCAGCGCGCCATCCGCACCATCGAGTTGATCCGCGCTACCACCCAGCAGATCGGAATCTTCGCCAATGGCGACATGACGAGTCCCGCCAGCATCGTGGCCAGCATGCGCGCCGGGGCCGGCGAATATCTGGATCACTCCGCGGGATCTGAGCCGTTGCTTGAGGCACTCACCCGCTTCAGTTCCTCACGCACTCGCACTCTCGGTGGCGCCGGCAAGGCCAAGGTCTTCACGTTCCTCAGCGCTAAGGGAGGTGCCGGCTGCACCACCGCCGCTGTCAACACTGCCGTCGCGCTGCAGCAGTCGCACGGCGACGTAGTTCTGGTCGACTTTGCTCCCATCGGTCACGCAGCGCTTCATCTCAACCTGCGCCCGCAGTTTGGTGTGCTCGACGCTCTGCAAAACCTTCACCGTCTCGACGTCTCTTTGCTCGATGGCCTGATGAGCCCGACCAAAGAGGGCTTGCATCTTCTGGCCGGACCGCATCAGCCTTATCCGACGGAACCGACTCCGGGAGAACTCGCCCGCCTGTTCGATCTGCTGGTCAACCACTACCGCTTCGTCGTCGTCGATGCCTCCAGCCGCCTCGACCCCACCACGCGCTTGCTCTCTGATTTGTCCAACGCCGTGCTCGTGGTCGCGCAGACCGATGTGGTTTCGTTATGGAGCGCCGGACGCATTCACGCCTTTCTCGAAGAAGGGACGGGCCGCGACCGTCTACGCATGGTCTTGAACCGCTATAAGAAGATTCCGGGATTCACCGAAGAGGATGTCGAGCAGGTCACCAGCTGCAAGGTTCTGTGGAAGGTGCCCAACGCGTTCCAGGCCGTCTCGCCATCGATCGACCACGGCACACCTGTGGTTCTGCAGGAAGGACCGGAAATCAGCCGCTCGTACCGCGGGCTGGCAGCGACGCTAGCCGAAGCCTCTTCCAATTCCGACGGCAGCGCCGACCTGGTCTTTGGCCCAGAAGGCGCCCGCAAGAAGGCTCCCGGCCGCCTTAGTCTTTCTCCGCTCCGAGCCGGACAGTAACCTCGACCGAGTAGCGAGTACCATGTACCAAGTGCTGGCTACTTCCTCGCGGTCGGAGCCGGCGCACCAGCCTGCGGGAACATCTTGAACAGCACATCTCGAGAGTGCGACGTGACCTTCTTGTTGGCATCACTCGTGTTCTCGGTGAGCAACCCTCTGAGCACGAAGTAGGCCTCGTCGCCGGGATTCTTACCCTCGCCGCGCTCCACCGTCCCTTTAAAATCAAAGGACACGCCATGCACAATCTCTGTCGTGAAACTTAGCTTGTTCCCGTCCAACTGACCGGTCTTGAAGAACTGATCGAGGAATGCTCCCTTGTCGCTCTCGCCGTCGCCGAATCGTGAGACGAATCCCGTCACGTGGCCCGTATCCTCCACCGTCACCTGCACGAATTCGCCCTCTTTCAGAAACGTGTACATGCCCGAATAGGCGCGTCCAGCGTTTGAAGGCTTTGGCTCTTGGGCGCAGAGGGTAATAACGGTCAAATCCAGTACCAATGCAAGGATCGAGACAAAGTGGATTCTTCTCATAACACCGCCGGTCTCAATCGTACTCCCAAGCGAGCGCCAGACAAAAAGGCTTCAGCCGCGCGGCTGAAGCCTTGGGGACTTGCTGAGTGCAAAATCACTTTGACTTCGTGGCTTTGCCATCCATGAAGATTGACCATTTCGTTCCATCCTGCGACATTTCGAAGGTGAAGTCGTACGACGTCGGCGAAGTGACTTTCATCGTGAAGCGCCCTTTGATCGTGGCCCCGCCCATCTTCTCGTCACTCGTCCAAGTCCAGGTATCGCCGTTCAGCGAACCCTTGGAGTCGTCGAACTCTCCCCAGCTGTTGAACTCGCGATAGGTGTAGGACTTGTCGTCATTGGAATAGCCCATGATCGACATTCCCGATCCGTTGCCCATGCCGCTTTTAAAGTCGGTGTGGCAGATCAGGAAGAATCCGCCGTCCATCCATTCGCAGCGCTCGTACTCGGTCATCTTGCCACCCGGCCCCATCGGGCCCGGTTTCATGTCGCCCTCCAGCACCCATGCCCCGGCAAACATGTCAAGCTTCTTGTGTTCCGGCCCGGGCTTCGGCATCTCCATCTGCGCCAGCGCCGCTGCTGACAACACCAGCCATGCTGCAAAAATCGTTCCGACGTTTTTCATAGCGCGCCTCACCAAGTGAAATGTCGAGTCTCTGCGGGGATGGAAAGCACCGTGACTGCGGCGACATAGTAGTTCGCACTGCGTAATGTCGTCAACTGTAGTTCCTCCCAATCTGAAGCAACAGTCAACAATCGTTTGTCCTACCAGTCTCCCCAATGCGATGCCGTCATCTGCTGGAACTTCATCTTCCACGCGTCTCCCTGCTTCACCCAAACCGTGCTGAAGTGCTGGTAACGCGGAGGCGGACCCTGATCTTCGGCGGCAGGCACGCGCAGCACCACGTCGTAGGTCACGATCGCCACGCCGTCGCCAGCCATGACGACCTTCATGTCATAGGGCATCAGGTCGGTGCCGCCGCCGGCAAACTGGTCAAGCATGTCCTGCCGGCTATATAACTGGCCGTCAAACTGGACGAAAGAAAAGTCGTCGGTAAGGGTGCGCTTGAAGAATGCCATGTCGCCCTTCTTCGCCGCGTCCACAAAACTCTTTTCCGAGTTCATTAACGTCTGTTCCAGTGGGCTCAAAGGTGTGGCTGGCGCACTCGCCTGCCCCGCAGCGGCCACAGCAAAACTGTAACAAAGCAAAATCACGAAGACCACGAAACTGTTCTTCATCGCTTTCTCCTCACCTGTGACTTTGAACAGCGGCTAAAAGCCGGCGCGCTGATCTTTGCCTTTACGGCATCGCTGAAGCGAGGCCCTGTTACGATTCACCTTTGAGCAAAGTGTTTAGCCGGAACCCTGCCCATGATATCCCCGGATCCTCGCGGCCAAGTCCCCGCGCGGGGCTTGCACTTGCTCCCCCGTTGCCAGATTCTTCACCGCAAACGCGTCGGCCTTCACTTCATTCTCGCCGACAATCAGGATGTACTTGGCTCCGGTCTTCGTAGCGGCCTCAAACGACTTCTTGAGGCGGAAGGTATCATCTCCTAACTCGACGACCAGATCGTGACGGCGTAATTCGCCCGCCAACCTCGCCGCTTCGGCGTTCATGCCGGCCATGGGGGCGATATACACATCGGGCTTGCGGATCGCACCCTCGGCCGTTTCCTTCAACGACATCACCAGCCGGTCCTCGCCGATCGCAAACCCGATTCCCGGAGCGACTGGACCGCCGAGCGCTTCCGACAATCCGTCGTAGCGCCCTCCGCCGAGGATCGCGTTCTGTGCTCCCAAGGCGCCGTGCGTGAATTCGAAAGCTGTGCGCGTGTAGTAGTCGAGGCCGCGCACCAGGCGGTCGTTTATATGAAACTCGACACCCACGCGCCTCAGGATTTCCTGCACCGCTTCAAAGTGATTGCGGGAATCTTCGCCGAGGAATTGCGTGATGCGTGGGAGGGTCTCGATGATTGGTTGGTCCGCCGGCACCTTGCAGTCAAACACGCGCAGGGGATTCGTGACCGCGCGGCGCTGGCAGTCGTCGCACATCTGAGAGGCTACCGGGTCCAACGCCTTGCGCAATGCTTCGTTGAACTGGGCACGGTCAGCGGGAGTGCCGACCGAGTTCAACTCGAGGTTCCAATCCGTAATGCCGAGCCGGCCCAGCAACGTCGCCAGCATCTCGAGCACTTCCGCATCGCGGGCGGGCGACTCGCTGCCGGCGGAGGCCGGGCCGATCACCTCGGCGCCGATCTGGTAGAACTGCCGGTAACGTCCCTTCTGCGGACGCTCGCGCCGAAACTGCGGGCCGATGTAGTAAAGCTTGTTCAGGCCCCGGTCCCAAAGCTTGTGCTCTATGTAGGCGCGCACCACACCCGCGGTATTCTCAGGACGCAGTGTCAACGACTGCCCCTTCTCACTCGCCGCTCGTGACCGATCCTCCCACGTGTACATTTCCTTGGCGACGATGTCGGTCTCTTCCCCCACGCCACGCGCAAACAATTCCGTCGCCTCGAAGATCGGCGTGCGAATCTCCTGGAAGTTGTAAGCGCGGAATACATCACGCACCGCCGCCTCTACGAAGTTCCAGAGCGCCGTATCCGGCGGCAGCAAATCCCGCGTCCCTCGCACCGCTTTAATCATTCCGTTCTTACTCTTCCATTCCTATTCTAAGAAGCTCTGTCATCCTGAGCGAAGCGAGCTCGAATGAGCTAGCGCGGTCGAAGGATCCCTGCGGCTTCCGCAGCACTACAAGCCTAACAGGCAGTTCTCTCTTTGAAACCGGACGCCATCCGGCCGAGTAGCGAGAACGCCCTGTGACATCCGACACACCATGGGAATGGTAGAAATTCTTCGACTCCGCTCAGGACGACAAGTCTGGGTACTAACTACTTCTCTCTCAAATACTCATCCTTATATCCCAGATAGTTCTGCGCATACCGCATGATCATCTCGTCCTCGCCCGGCCCCAACATCCTTCGGAACTTTCCTGGGGAGCCCATCCACAGCGACCCGGGCTCGACGACAGTCTTCTCCGGAATCAACGTCCCGGCCGCGATGATGGACCCGGCGCCAATACGCGCGCCATTCAAAATGATCGATCCCATGCCGATCAGGCAGCGGTCTTCGATGACGCATCCGTGTAGCGTCACCGAATGCCCCACAGTGACGTACTCGCCGAGATAGACGCCCCACTGCTGCTTCATGCCATGGAGTACGCTGTTGTCCTGCACATTGGAGTGAGCTCCAATGCGGATTTCGTGGACATCGCCGCGGACCACGGCATTCATCCACACGGACGCATGCTCGCCCAGTACGACGTCGCCGACAATTTGCGCCGACTCGTCGACGTAGCAGGTTGCCGGGATCGTGGGGCGCACACCTTTGTAGGATCGAATCATAGATAGAAGAGGAACTTGAAAATACCACGAGAGCGCGGTCTGGGGTAAGGGCGGGCAATTGGCGCGCCGTTTTTATTCGGAGAGGGCTGGCCTCGGGTGCGCGGGCCGAGACGGCGGCGCAACGAGAGCGTTCCCACTCCGGGACCAATTCAAAAAAGACTGGGCGCGATCACAGCACTGGTTTGGCCGCGCATGCTATACCAAGCTTGTTTCTCCAAATTCGCGGAGTAGCTTTCCGGCCACGTATGACTAGGATGCGCCGTCCGGCACTGCTCCGCGAATCTTCCGCGCCGCGTCCGGTAACGCGCGTCGGTCGTTCCCTCCGAGTGTCATCACGCATGCGGGGGCGATTTCATGTCTTGGACGCGCTGTTCGATACCGGCTCTCATTCTCTTCTTATTATTGATGCCCGCCGCGGTCCTCCTCCCGGCCCAGGACGCTAGCGGCTCGATCCGCGGTAACGTGTACGATTCCGCCGGAGGCCGGATCGCGCAAGCTTCGGTCGTAATCGTCAGCACGGCCACCGGGCTGCGCATTGCCACAACCAGTGATGGGGAAGGAGCATTCGCCTTCGACCTGCTGCAACCCGGCGACTACTCGGGGCGGGTCACGGCTCAAGGCATGTCTCCGCAAATCACGCCGCAACTGCATGTCGATGTCGGGGCGGCAGCCGTCCTCGAATTTCACCTCACCATCGCCGGAGTTCACGAGAACGTGACCGTCTCCGGCGCGCCTGCGCTGGTAGAACCGCAGACTAGTACGGTCTCGACTCTGCTCGATGAGCGCGCCGTGAACGATTTTCCGCTGAACGGGCGGCGATTCTCGGATCTCGCACTGTTCTCGCCCGGCGTAACCCAGGATCCACGGAGCCTAACCTCGGCCACGAACGGCGACCTTTCATTCGGTGGCATTCGCGGATTTCAGAACACAACGCTGGTCGACGGGGCAGATTTCAATAACGCCTTCTTCGCGCAGGCTCGCGGACGCTATCGCGCGCCGTACCAGTTTTCGACTGAAGTGGTGCAGGAGTTTCGCGTTTCGACGAATGCTTATGGCGCGGAGCAAGGACGCTCCGGTGGCGCCGTTATCAATGTGGTCACCAAGTCCGGGTCGAATCACGTGCACGGCAGTGCGTTCTACTATCTTCGGAACAGTTCGTTCGGGGCGTCGAATCCGTTCCTGACGTTCAAGCCTCACAATCGGCAGCAACAGGTCGGAGGCACGATTGGCGGCCCCATCAAGCGCAACAAAATTTTCTTTTTCGCCGGATTCGATCAGCACATCTTTCATGTGCCGAATGTGGTTGAATTTCTCGATGGCAGTTCGAAAGTCGTTCCCCAGGCGCCGACCGGACCCTACACGCCCGGAGACTACGAAGCCACCGACCAGGCGCTGGTCTTCAACGCCGCCGCGCAACTGACCTCGCTTGCCGGAGAATATCCCGCGGCGCAAATTGGCAACTCCTCGTTTGGAAAAATCGACATCAACCTGACGCCGCGCCACCAACTGTCCCTGCGCCTCGGTACCACGCGCTATTGGGGAGCGAACAATGTTTTCCTTGATCCGGCCAGTCCGGTCACTTTCGACTCGAACAGCAATAACGGGCAGGAGCTTGTATCTACCGAAACGGCTTCGCTTTCGTTGACTTCTGGCCTGTCCCAGCGCTGGATCAGCCACCTGCGCGCGCAGTATTCCCGCGATCAGCAGCAGTCCGTCAGTAATACCAGCGACGTGCTGGTGAAGATTCCCACGATTCTTGACGGCATGGGGCGGTCGAATATTCTTCCGCGGCAGACGCTCAAGCATCGTGTGCATCTGGCAGAAACGATGAGTCATGAAGGCTCGCGCAATTCCTGGAAGTTCGGCGGAGACGCTCTTCTCACTTCGATCTACGATTTCTTTCCGCACCAGCAGAGCGGCGAATATCTTTTTTATCCCGTGAAGGTCGATCCTTTCACGTTCCAGCCTGTGCAAGGCGGGCTCGAACTCTCGCCGCTGCGCGCCTATGCGCACGAGATTCCGCATTACTTCCTGCAGAACTTTGGCAGCGCGACTTCGCATCCCGACACCAACGAATACGCAGCGTTCGCCCAGGACACCATTCGAGTCACCAACCACCTCGCGCTGAATCTCGGGGTGCGCTGGGACCTGCAGACGTTCACAGGCAAAGGGCTGGTTTCCAATCCTTTGTTCCCACCGTCTGGAAAGGTTCCCTTCCAGCCTTACAATTTCGCACCGCGCGCCGGGCTGGCGTATTCCTTTGGAAACAAGCGCCCGCTGGTGGTACGCGCCGGGTACGGCATCTTCTACGTCCGCATCCCGCAGATCTACAACTCGATTATCCAAACGCAAAACGGAATCACTAACGCCGATCTCTTCCTCAACACCAACAACTACTACGATCATCAGGTGTTCCCGGCGTACCCGAATCCTCTGGTGAATTGCCCGTTGTACGCAGCGAACTGCGCCTTGCCGCCTGGATTTACCCAAGGTGTTACCCACGAGGTCTCGGCGTTTGCACCGAACTTCGTAACGCCACGCGTCCAGCAGGCCAATGTCACATTAGAAAAAGAAATCATCGATCACACGACAGTGGCTGTATCAGTGCTCTCGGTTCGCGGGGAGCACCTCATCCGTGCGCTCGATGTGAACCTGCCCCAGCCGGTTGCGTCGACTTATCCGATCTTCGATTCAACGGGATCCATCTTCACCGGCGGATACTACACTGTGGATTCGTTTGCGACGTGGCAGTTCACACGGACTCTCGACTGCCCGTGGCCTCCGTGCATCAATCCGCTGGGTCGACCGATCGCGGACCTCGGCGCGATCAACGAATTTCCAGAGCGCTGCGTCCAGCAACTACAACGGAGCTACGCTGTCGATCAATCGCCGTGTGGCTCGTGGATCGTATCTGCGCTTCTCACACACCTACGCTCGCGCCATCGACGATGGGCAGGATGCACTCGTCGCGGGCCAACCGGCCACGGTGCAGAATTCTTATGTGCCAAGTGCGGAACGCGGACCCAGCGTCACCGACCAACGCCATCGCCTGGTGGGCGCCTTGTCGGTCGAACCGCATTTCTTCCACCGAGGAAATGAATTCCTCGGACATGTCTTCAACGACTGGCGGCTTTCGACCGTCGTGAACTATGGCTCCGGACGTCCCTTCAACGCGACCGTCGCCGGGGACCCGAATCAGGACTCGAACGATCTCAACGATCGTCTACCGGGCTACAGCCGTAACGCCTTTACCGGGCCTGACTACGCGACCACCGATCTACGGGTCACGCGGAGCCTGCACTTCGGGGAGCGTTACAAGCTGAATCTGGTCGCGGAATCATTCAACCTGTTCAACCGCGATAACCAGCGAGTGACGATCACCTTAAATGGCATGGTCGCCAACGCTACGACCTTCGTCCAAAATGACGTGAAGGCGAACCTCGCCCCGTACCCGGCCTCCTACCAACTGCCGAATAACTTTATGAAGCCCAATGCAGCATATGCCCCGAGGCAGATTCAGTTGTCGATGAAATTTATCTACTAAAGGGCGGGTGTGGAGCGGGGCCGTCGCCGTACAACAACTCGAGCGGACGAGAAGCCGGATGGTCCGTTATACTTCCGCCGACGATGAAACTTTCCATCTCGCGCCGCAAATTCCTCGGCACCGCTGGCGCTGCCGCTACACTCACGGTGCCCGCACTCCGAGCGGCAGCATCACTGGCTGCAGAGTCAGAGGTTCCGTCCACTGTTCACGTCTCGATCGCTGCAGCGCCGATTCTCTTTGATCCCGATCAGGCTCTCGGGAGTTCCATGGACATCCTTTCGCACGATGTCGTCGAGAAGATCTACACCGAGCCCATGGTGAAGCAGTGCCTCGCCGCCGGATGGGGACCCATTACCTACCGGCAGAACACGGAACTTTCTATTGGCGCGTGGCACTGGAATCCTAACGGCGCGTGGAGCGATGCCGCCAACCAGCGCGGATATTTTGTCGGCAGCGCGGAGCTCAAGGATCCCATTCGCCATTCCTATGGATATCCTCTGCCTCACCGAGGCCACACCCGCAACGGCGGCTCCGAGCACGGCTATTCGCGCCTCACTGACGGTAATCCCGACTCATATTGGAAGAGCAATCCTTATCTGGCGAGCAAGTTCACCGGCGAACCCGACTCCGCTCACCCGCAATGGATCGTCATCGATCTCGGATCGCACGAAGCCGTTTCGCACATCCGTATCGACTGGGTCGATCCCTACGCGCATAACTACGAAGTGCAGTACTGGTCTCCCGAAAAGCCCTCGGACGAGAGCCCGATGGAGCGTCCCACCTCCGGCGCCTGGACGGCATTCCCCACAGGCCTCATCACCAACGCCAAGGGCGGCACGGTCACCTTGCAACTTGCTCCCGCTCCGATTCCGGTCCGCCACCTTCGCCTCTGGATGACCGAATCCTCCAACACCGCAGACACACGACCCAACGCCACGCATGATCCCAAAGACCCTCGCAGTTCGGTGGGCTACGCCATCCGCGAAGTGTATGTCGGAACCCTCACTCCACAAGGCGACTTTGTTGACCTGGTGCAACACCGCGCGGACCAGAACCAAACCGCGACTCTATGTTCCTCGATCGACCCATGGCACTCAGCCACCGACATCAACGAACACGGCGACCAGACCGGACTCGATCTGTTCTTCACCAGCGGCATCACCAACAATCTGCCGGCAATGATTCCCATCTCGCTGCTCTACGGTACGCCCGACGACGCGGCCGCGCAGATGGCCTATCTGAAGAAACGCGGCTATGCGATTTCCTATGTGGAAATGGGCGAAGAGCCAGACGGCCAGTACATGCAGCCCGAGGATTACGCGGCACTCTATCTGCAGTTCGCGACGGCGATCCATCGCGTCGACCCCGGGCTCAAACTGGGCGGACCGGTATTCGAAGGTGTGAATGAGGACATCAAGGTTTGGCCCGACGCGCAGGGCCGCACCTCATGGCTCGGCCGCTTCCTCGATTACCTCAAAACTTGCAACCGTATCTCGGATCTCACTTTCATGAGCTTCGAGCATTATCCATACCCGCCCTGCGAGATCGTGTGGGCCGATCTGTTTCGCGAGCCTCAGCTGGTCAGCCACATTCTGGAGGTGTGGCGACAGGACGGACTGCCATCCAGCGTTCCTATGATGAACACCGAGAGCAATGTCACTTACGGGAACGCTCAGCAGATGGCCGACATCTTCTCTGCGCTTTGGCTCGCTGACAGCGTGGGCGCTTTCCTTACTGCCGGAGGCGCGGTCTACTATCACTCTCCCATTCAGCCTGAGCCGCTGAGTTCCGGATGTCGCGGCTTTGGAACCTACGGCAACTATGTTGCTGACTCGAATCTGAAGGTGAAAACCTTCACAGCTCAATACCACGCAAGCCAACTTATTAATTTGCACTGGGTGCAGCATCGCGCCGGCTCACACAAGCTTTATCCCGCGGCTTGCGACTTGAAAGACGGTGCGGGCCACACCCTCATCACCGCCTACGCCGTGTCCCGCCCCGACGGCTACTGGTCACTAATGCTCATCAACAAAGATCAATCGAACCCACACCCGGTCAGCATCGCCTTCAGCGATGTCGATGGGGCAGGCAGGGCCTTCTCCGGGCCCATCTCGTCGATCACATTTGGCAGCGAACAGTACCAGTGGAGATCCGATGGTCCCAACGGTCATCCCGACCCAGATCTACCTCCATTGACACGAGTACTCCCGGCCGGAACGAAGACCGTTACGCTGCCCAAAGCCTCGGTTACGGTGCTGCGGGGGAAAGTGGGTCGATAGAGGTTGGTCCAAAAAAGTCTCAAAATGACGCAAATTCCGCCGAACAAAGTCTCCGTTTCGATATTTTGACCACTTCCACTTGACTTAGAGTCAAAATCTTGTAATAACTATTCGGTCCATCTGGACGGGTCTGGGGGTGTGTCAGTTTGGCAGAAGTTCGGCTTCAAGAGGGTGAATCCCTCGAGAACGCTCTGCGTCGTTTCAAGCGCAAGGTGCAGCAGGAAGACATTATCAAGGAGGTCAAGCGCCACTCCTTTTACCTGAAGCCCGGCGAGAAGAAGCGTGTAAAGGCTGCTCTCGCTCGCAAGCGTGCGCGCAAGAAAACGCGTAAAGAACAGGATTAGCACACAGGACGATTGCAGCATAGGGCCGCTCCTTCCCGGGGCGGCCCCGCTCAAATCTGGACCCCCCGCCGAATTGAGCTGCAGCAGGGATCTTCATACTTATCTCCGGCATATAAAAAAGAACGATGAGTTGTACCCACGCCCCTCCTGGGTGCGTGGTGGGCCGAGTCCATGGGGCTGTATAGAGGGGGAGCAGTAGACAACCTGTATTTTCGGTGAACCACCGCAGTTCTTTCCCCGCGGGTGGGCGCGGAAACGGGCTGAAGGGAGCCATCCTCAATGGAATTTCAGGACAAGGTGCTGAAGTGTATCGACTGTGGGAGTGATTTCATTTTCACTGCCGGGGAACAGCTTTTCTTTCACGACAAGCAATTCAAGAACGAACCCAAGCGTTGCAAGGCCTGCAAGACCAAGCGGGTTTCGGTGCTCGGCGCGCCTCCTGCGCCCGGACAGACCTACCGCTACACCAAGGTCGAGACCCAGGCCACCTGCTCCGGATGCGGAAAGCAAACCACCGTGCCTTTCCGCCCCACGCAAGGCCGTCCCGTGTTCTGCCGTGAATGTTTCATGTCGCGCAGAACAGCAGCTTCGGCGTAAACGCAGGGCGACTCGGCCATCGCCTTTGGCTTTGCCATCCCATGGCGCAGAGCGGTCTGCGTTACCATAGGATTGTGCCCGGATACTACGTAGAGAATTTTGGATGCCGTGCCACCCAGGCAGACGGCGCCGCTCTCGAACGCCAGTTCGAAGAACGAGGGATGGCTCGCGCTACGGCGCCTTCAGAAGCATCCGTCGTGGTGATGAATACCTGCACGGTCACCGCAAGCGCCGACCAGGATGCGCGCGCCGCCATCCGCCGGGTCCGCCGCCAGAATCCCAGCGCACAAATCGTGGTCACCGGATGCTATGCGCAGCGCGCGCCGGAAGAGATTGCCGCACTGCCGGGCGTGAGCCTGGTCATCGGCAATTCACACAAGCATCAACTCGCACAAATCGTGAGCGCCACCGCAATCAAGTCATCTGGTGAATCGGGGTGCGCCGACGTTTTGGATTTTGGCTGGCGCAGCGCTTCGAGCCCTGCGATAGAGGCGGCCTCTCATCCCCGCGCTTTAGCCGCCGAGGCATGTGTATTCGTTCCTCTAACAACCTTGACTGCTCTGCCGGAAAGCCAGGAGCCTGAAGCCGGAAGCCCCATCTTCGTCTCCGATATCTTCGCGCATACGGAACTGCTGGCTGCGCCCGTGTTTGACGCGGCGAATGAACGCACCCGGCCTAATCTCAAAGTCCAGGACGGTTGCGACAATCGCTGTTCGTTCTGCGTGATTCCCTACGTACGCGGGCAGAGCCGCTCGCTGGGAATTGATCGGATTCTTCGCGAAGTGAATGGCCTCGTTGAATCGGGTTACCGAGAAGTTGTCATCAGCGGAATTAATCTTGGGAGATGGGGAAGAGATCTCTCCGGCTTCCGGCTTCGGGCTTCGGGCTTTCGGACTTCGGTGGGGGAATCAGAGGATGTTTTGCGGGAGCGGAGAGCCGGAAACCGAGAGCCGACTCTTGAGAATCTCATCCGCCTCATTCTCTCCGAAACGTCGCTCGAAAAACTGCGCATCTCTTCCGTCGAGCCGATGGACTGGAGCGACGAGCTGATCTCTCTCGTCGGTTCCTCGCCGCGCATTGCCAAGCACGCGCATGTGCCGATGCAATCGGGCAGTGATGCAGTGTTGCGACGAATGCATCGCAAATATCGTCCATGGCACTATCGGGAAAAGATCGAGAAGATTCGTGCGGCCATGCCGACTGCCGCTATCGGGGCTGACGTCATGGTTGGATTCCCCGGTGAAACCGACGGGGAGTTCGAATCGACGCGGCGCATCATTGAAGATCTGCCCTTCACTTACCTGCACGTCTTCACTTACTCAGCGCGCCCAGGGACTCCGGCCGCGGAGATTCCGAATCAAGTCCCCGTGCACAAGGCGAGAGAGAGAAACCGCGTGCTGCGCGAACTGGCGGCGGAAAAGAAACGGGCGTTCATGCGTGGCTTCATTGACAAGCCGGTCGAAGCGATCACGCTGAATGTCACGGGCAATGACGCTGGCGGCGAATTCACCGAAGCTCTGACTGACAATTACCTGAAGCTGCGTCTCCGCGGACGACACGTAGCGAACCGCTGGCTCGTCGCGCAGGTTGAAGACGTGGCCGATGGGGCGCTGGTCGGAACGCAAGCTTAACCGCGGACGCTTAAAGAGCGGCGGTCACCGCGCGAAGTAGACCCAATCGCATGCCCGACCAGGCAGCCTCGCTACAAAATCTCTTCCTCATGAAACGAAACGTCCAGGTGCCGCACCATCCTTGTGGAGTCTAGTTCACAATCAATATCAAGACTGAGAGAGGAGTCCCATCCATGGCGGCCACTTGTCGATTTGGAAAGCATCCACCGAAGGTTGATTACCGCACGCTGCGCTTCAAGACTTACCTGGCGCCCGGACTCGCGGCACCACCGGCCACCTACAACGTTCTGCCCAATGTGTACAAGGGAACCAAGACGAACGATCCGAAGAAATTGTTCCCGATGGACGGGAACGATACATTGGGTGACTGCACCATCGCGGCGCTGGCTCACTCCACGACGGTTTTTCACGGACTTACCGGAAGCCAGAGAATCATGGCCAAGAAGTCGGTTGAGAAACTGTACTTTCATTTGACGGGTGGCCAGGACACCGGACTGGTCGAACTCGATGTGCTCAACTACTGGCGCCAGAACAAGGTTTCCGGCGATGAGATTCTTGCCTATGTGAAGATCGATCCGAAGAGTCACACCCACGTCCAGCAGGCGATCCAGATGTTCGGCGGGGTGTATCTCGGGTTCCAGTGCCAGCAAAATTGCGTCGAGGACTTTCAGGCGGGGAAACCGTGGACGCCGGCTCCGCTCACCAACGACGGCCACGCTGTCTATGCCACGGGATACGATCAGAGCGGCGTAACAGTGCTGACCTGGGGGAGCACGCAACAGGGTACCTGGGCGTGGTGGGATGAGTGCGTCGACGAAGCGTACGCGATTCTGCCGCCCGAAGCAGCCAAACCCGGCTTCGCGACGGGCTTCGACTTCGCGCAATTGCAGGCCGATCTCGATGACGTCGCCAGCTGATCGACCTTTTCCTGTCCAAGAATAGACGGATCAAGGGAGGTCCGCGAGGACCTTCCTTGGCTATTTAGCCTGAAGATTTAGAACACGATCTGTCTGCCCGGTTCCGTCACAACATGACAGGACGCCAGGTAACCTCCGCCTGGTTGAGAATAGTCAGTGGGTGTGGGCACGCTACGCCAACACAACATAGAATTCCATCATTCTCGTGATACATTGGCCTGCCCGATTTTGCCGGCGCCGGAGGGCGACCGATGCAGCGACGCACGTTCATGAACATGACCGCCGGAGCCGCCGCGGCGATGGCTTTCAAGCCTTTGGCATTTGCTATGGACCACGAACAGAAAAATCCCGTCGTCTATCCCGACCCTGCCATTGAAGTGATTGATCCGCGCTTTGCAAAGTACCGGGTCATCAATGCAGGGGTCGAGCGCTTATACACCGGCACCCGATGGTCGGAGGGCCCAGTGTGGTTCGCGGATGGTCGCTATCTTCTATGGAGTGACATACCCAACAATCGCATGCTGCGATGGCTCGAAGACACGGGAGAAGTCAGCGTATTCCGCAACCCCTCGAACTACAGCAACGGCAACTACCGCGATCGGCAGGGCCGACTGCTTACCTGCGAGCACGACACGCGCCGGGTGACGCGCACCGAATACGACGGCACGATTTCCGTGCTGATGGACCGCTTTCAAGGAAAGCCGCTCAATGCGCCAAATGACCTGACCGTCCACTCCGACGGGGCCATCTGGTTTACCGATCCGGGCTACGGCATCATGACGAATTATGAAGGTCACGTAGCACCGTTCGAATTGCCCACCAACGTTTATCGACTCGATCCGAAAACTCGCGAGGCGACCGTCGTTGTCGGCGACATGGTTAAGCCGAACGGCATTTGCTTTTCGCCCGACGAGAAAAAACTCTACATCGTCGATACAGGAGCGCCGCGCCATCCCGACGATCCGCGGCCCATTCGTGTCTACGACGTCGTCGATGGCGTGCGGCTCAAGAATGGGCGGCAGTTCGCGAACATGGCGCCCGGCACCTCCGATGGTATTCGCTGCGATACGGACGGGAATGTCTGGTCCGCTGCCGGTTGGGGGAAGGAAAGTTACAACGGAGTGCACGTATTCGCGCCCGACGGAACGCTGATCGGCAAAATCCATCTTCCGGAATCGTGTGCGAACCTTTGCTTCGGTGGCACGAAAAAGAACCGGCTGTTCATGGCCGCGAGCCGATCGCTTTACTCGCTGTATGTGGACACCCAGGGCGCTCAGTTGCCGTGAGAGAAATGCGATCCGGCGCGTAAGAGTCTAAGAGTCAATGAAGCGCGCGGACTACGGCAGCGAAGAAGTCTTCGTCATCGATCACGTCAGTTCCAGTTGGCTTCGGCCGCGCGCTCCATACGACAACCACTACGTGCGCTGCGGGATTTATGTAGATCGACTGTCCGAAAATTCCACTCGCCAGAAAAGCACTCTCATGCAGCGGATTTGAAGAAGCATCGGGGATCCACCACATATATCCGTAGTTGACCTTCTTGCCACCAATCGTCTTGCTGGTCCCAGCCTCGCGGAACCAACCTTCGGGAAGAATTCGTTCCTCACCGACGAAACCCTGATTCATCACGAACAGACCAAACCGACCATAGTCTCGCAGCGTGGCACTCAGGCCGCTACCACCGATCTCCTGACCGTCAGGCGATTCAAGCCACCATGTAGCATCGGACTCCATGCCAAGCTTTGACCAGATGCGCTCGGACAGGTATTGCGCGACCGGCTTGTTGACGGCGGCGTGTATCAATTCCCCAACAACGTGAGTTTCTCCGGTGTTGTAGTTCCAAATCCTACCCGGCTCGCCAGTTCGAGAAAGGGTGGACATGAACTGCAAGATCGATCCGGGCTTACCCGATAACTGGAGTTCCAGCATGCGCCGGCGATCGGAGGCCGGGTTGGTGTAAGTCTCATCCCACCTGACTCCTGACGCCATTTGCAGCAGGTTTCTTATCGTCACTCCTTCATACGCACTTCCGGAGAGTTTTGGAAGATACTTAGTTACCGGATCGTCGATGCTTTTGATGTGACCATCGTGGATTGCGGCTCCGACGAGAGTTGAGGTTATGGATTTGACGACCGACATAGACATCCATCGGGTGTTCTCGTTGTTGCCGAGTTCGTATCGCTCGAAAGCGATCTTCCCATCTTTCAGAATCAAGAGCCCGCTCACCCGATCTAACGACATGTAATCGTACAAGTCATATTTCTTGCCTGCGGAAGTAAACTCAATCTCTTTCAGCGGCGCTTCAGCCTGCGGGAGGGGATAGACGCGAGAGCCTCGTTTTACGGTCCGCGTTGGAAACAACCGATCGATATTGCGGAAGGTTCGCACCTGAATATCGGGATATAAGGTTCCGTCGTAGACTTGCCGCACGGTGCCGATTTCCTCTGGCCGCGGCGCAGACTTCTGAGGAGCAGAGGCAGCAGGCGACTGGGCGAGTGCAATCATGAGCGCGATGCCAGCCGAGGCAATACCGGCCCATTTGACGCGGCTTTGGAAGCTGGTCGGTGGCTTAAACTGCAAACCTGGTTCTCGCTTCGAGTCACGGGCTCTCGAACCTTTTTTCATTTGTTTCTCCTCGATTCAGCAACGATCAGGCCGGACGAGCATACAACCGTCATTATCGGACCGACAAACGAGCGCCAGCCCGAGGCGCACCGGGGAGGGACTTGATCGCGCAGGCATGTTTGTCTGTGGCGCAGCGAAAGATTTCACGCGGCTTCGCACGAAACACAAGGCTTAATTGGATATGGGTTGCAAACGGACGGAGATCTTTTCGAGCAGATGTGCCGCGGCCTCGCCGGCTTCGAGCGTGGAGAACTCTCCGCCCAGTTCGACGCACGGCACCTTGGCACACTCATCACGGAACGATTTCTCGGTCACGGGCGAAGCAGTGAGGCCCGCTCCCAACAACACCAGATCAAAACGTGTGACGCGCATCAACAAGAGTCCATCGCGCAGATTGTTGCTGGAGTGGACATCGTAACCCCCGCGGCGCAAGAGTTCCCGAATATAGGTGACGACGTCGAGATCGCGATCGATGCACAGTACGCTTCGTCCCGTTGAGACCGGCTTTTCCGCTTGAACTGGCGCGCGGTAGAACGCTCCGACGGCATTGTCTTCCGTCTCGTGCGAGTCGAATAGTTTCTGCAGGTGCGAGAGTTGCAGGACTTTGCGGATGTGTTCAGGCACATCGCAGAGTTTAAGATCGCCGTGCACCTGCCGCGTGCTGGTCAGTGTTCGCACAATAGTCCCCAGACCGCTGCTGTCGATGAATACGACCTCCCCAAGATGAAGCACGATGGACCGCCGATCGCGCAGCAAATGCGCGACGTGGTTGCGTAAGCCCTCGGACTCTGGTCCCGATACGATGCGACCTTTGCAACGCACAATCGTGACGCGACCAACATCGCGAGTTTCCAGTAGTAGATTCAATGGATCTCCGGTGGGAATAGCGAAAGCGCTTGCGCCCCAGCAATGGTTGGCGAGATTACAAGGAGGTACGAAGCGTGTCAAGCGAATCTAAGTGCCGCGTCTGGGTGGGACTATAATTGGCCGACAAATGACATTGGCCCCTGGCACTCGACTGAGTCAGTACGAGATTATTGCGCCTATCGGCGCGGGAAGCATGGGTGAAGTGTATCGGGCCCGCGATTCGCGGCTGGAACGCGATGTAGCGATCAAAGTCTTGCCTGAATTCGTGGCGTTGGATCACGACCGGTTGCAACGGTTCGAAGTGGAAGCCAAAGCGGCTGCAGCACTGAATCATCCCAACATTCTTGCGGTATACCAGATGGGAACCTACGCGGGCGTTCCCTACCTGGTGTCGGAGTTGCTCGATGGCAAGACGCTGACCGAGAGTGTACGGCGAGGTCCGCTCCCGCTGCGAACCGCGCTCAACTATGGAGTGCAGATTGCACACGGCATGGCCGCAGCGCATGAAAAAGGGATCGTCCATCGCGACCTGAAACCGGACAACATCTTCGTCACCAAAGACGGCCGCATCAAGATTCTCGACTTCGGATTGGCCAAGCTCATTCAACCCAAAGAATCGGTCATGAGCTTGGCGCCCACGATCACGATGCACGGCGTTGCTATGGGGACAGCGGGCTACATGTCGCCGGAGCAGGTGCGAGGACTCGTGGTCGACCACCGTACCGACATCTTTGCCTTCGGCGCAATCCTCTATGAGATGGTGATGGGGAAGCGGACGTTTGAGCGGCCGACCTCCGCAGACACCATGAGTGCGATTCTGAACGAGGAGCCAACGCCGATTTCAGAGATTGCTCCGGAAACTCCGGTGGCGTTGCAGAGAGTTGTGCTGCGGTGCCTGGAGAAGAATCCGGAACAGCGATTTCAGTCGGCATCGGACCTGGCATTCGCGTTGGAAGCGCTGACCAATACTGGAGTCACGGCACCGAGCGGCGCGTATCCGGCCGTGCCGGAAGGCCCGAAGAAAGACGGCACGACCAAAGCAGATTCGAATTCGGTGGGCGTCCTCGCAGCTGTGGGTCTAGTCATCGTTCTCGGCGGGCTGCTGGCATATTTCTGGATGCAGCCGGCGCCGGCTCCCAAACTCTCGAACTACGTTCAACTGACACACGACGGAGCACCCAAGTCATTGGTAGGCACAGACGGTTCGAGGATTTATCTCGGTGTGGGAGTTGGAAGTTCGGGAAGTTTCACCGCGCATGGTGTGGCGGAAATGTCGATGGCGGGAGGTGAGCCGCGGAAGATGTCGATCATGCCTTCCCCCGACATGTTTCCGGTGGATCTTTCGCCGGACGGAGCGGAACTGCTGGTGGTGGATGGAACGGGTGCTCCTCCGCGCGGGCCGCTCTGGAGCCTTCCGATTTTGGGTGGTTCCCCACGCCGTCTGGCGGATGCCGCGGGAGAAACGGCCGCGTGGTCGCCGGATGGAAAGATGCTGGCTTATAGCAGCCTGAACGATTTATTCGTGGCGAAGAAGGATGGGACGGACTCACACAAAATCCTCACGGTGAAGGGCGACATTAAGCACCTCACTTGGTCGCCCGACAGCAGCGGTCTGCGATTTGACAGCACGGAGAGCGCAGGAAATATCGGCCAACAGATCGCGTGGGAGGTCTCTACGGCGGGGACCAACTTGCGCCGATTGCTGCTGGGCTGGCATGACCCGCCGGACGAGTGCTGCGGCAAATGGACGGCGGACGGAGAATATTTCGTCTTTCAATCGAACGGTCAGGTCTGGGCGCTTCCGAAGAAGAATAGCCTCCGAGCCGAAGCGAAGCCGATCTCGTTGACTTCGAGTCCGCTTTCTCTGTCGTCTCCACTGCCCAGCAGGGACGGCAAGAAGATTTTCCTGATCGGACAGACGTATCGCGGCGAGTTGCTTCGCTATGACGCGAAGTCCAGGCAATTCGCGAGTTTTCTCGGCGGCATCTCTGCGGAGTACGTTGCTTTCTCGAAAGACGGACAGTGGGTCGCTTACGTCTCCTATCCGGAAGGCACTCTGTGGCGCAGCAAGCTGGATGGTAGCGAGCGGTTGCAACTCACGAATCCGCCGATGTATCCGGTGTTGCCGCGATGGTCACCGGATGGCAAGAACATTCTCTTCTTCGAATTCGCTTTGAGCACGACGAAGCCTGCGAGAATTTACGAAATTTCGGCGGAGGGCGGAAGCCCGAAGCAATTGATGGCGGAAGATCCGCGACAACAACTCGATCCCAACTGGTCACCGGACGGAACGCGGATTGTCTTCAGCAACGAATCCAACGATCCTTCGTCAGCCATCCATATTCTGGACGCAAACAGCCATCAGGTCTCGGACGTCCCCGGATCTAAAGGTCTGTTTTCGCCTCGATGGTCCCCCGACGGCCGTTATATTTCCGCCTTCTCTTCGGACTCGATCAGGCTTCTGCTGTTTGATACTCAGACCAAGAAATGGAGTGACCTGGCCAGCGGATCGTTGAGCTGGCTGAACTGGTCGCATGACGGACAGTACGTTTACGTTCTCGACTTCCGAGGTAAGCAAGCCGTAGTCAGAATTCGACTCAGCGACCACAAGGCAGAACAAATCGCAAACCTGAAAGACATTCCCGCGACTGGACGGTATGGGGTCTGTCTGTCTCTTGCGCCCGACGATTCGCCCGTGCTGCTACGGGATACCGGGACCCAGGACGTTTATTCAGTCGACTGGGAAAAGCCCTAGAAGACTGTGAGCGCAAGGACGAAGGAAAGTGCACTCCAGAAAATCACTCAAACGACAAGACAGATTTACGGGCGGAGGGTGCGCCGCTCTTTGGGAGGCGCTCCGCCAAGCAGTTGACCCGTGGCAAGGCCGCGGAGGCGCTCAATTTTTTCATGAATCGCGCTCAGAAGTTCCTGCAGAACGGCTTCGAGTTCGTCGCTGGAGGCCGAACCGACTTGGGTGCAGAGGAATCGGATTCGGTCATCGAGGCGGCGCGTGAACATGGGTAGGGCGCGCACCCCAAGGTGCGCGATAGAAATCTCCCGCGATATAGTGCCCGAGTTGGCCGCATGGTTCGATACCCTACATCCCGTAGACCACTTGGAATCCCAGAATCCAAGGTTGGCAAACCTAGGGCGACAGGCCCGCTATCCGCAAGAGGACGCAGGTCTTAGGCGCCAAATCGCTCGGCAGCGCGAATCTTTGCCTTGGCAGCCTCTTCTTCACGATTCTTGGGGGGAGCCGTAGTTTCTAGAGAGCGCAGGAGGCGCATCGAGATAGCGGCGACTTCATCGATGGCGGCCAGGAACGAAGCTTCGTTGGCCTTCGACGGTTTGTTAAAGCCGGTGATCTTGCGGACAAACTGGAGCGATGCCGCGCGAACCTCGTCGTCGGTCACGGGTGGATCGAAGTTGAAAAGAGTTTTGATATTCCTGCACATGAATCAGAACCTCACGAATCGAATGTGTACGCACCGAGTACTCTTGGATGCGGAGACTCTTTGCGGCGTCTCGGCAGACTAGGTTTCGAATCGTGGTAAGAGAGAGGTGGCAAGCTAAGTCTCTGCGAACCGGGCTTTCTCTTCTATTCTCGCGCAGATGGGACGCATTATGAAATCGGAGATCTGCGATGGCTGGAAGCATCGGCAAATCCTCATGTTATAATTCTTTATTCTCAGTCGCTTAGAGCGCGGAGGACTGTATCGATAAACGTTTTATCCGCACGAACGATCGTATCCGGGCGCGCGAAATACGCGTGATTGATGACGAAGGGCAGCAGCTTGGCATCATGCCGCCCTATGAAGCCATCAAAAAAGCCCGCGAAAAGAATCTGGACCTGGTTGAGATTTCGCCTACCGCGCAGCCTCCCGTGTGCCGCATCATGGACTATGGGAAGTATCTCTACCAGCAGGAAAAGAAAGAGCGCGAAGCCAAGAAGCACCAGAAGACGATCACCGTAAAAGAGGTCAAGTTCCGCATCAATGTGGACGACCACGATTACGAAACGAAAAAGAATCACGTGCTGCGTTTTCTGGATGAGGGCGACAAGGTCAAGGCAACAATTTTCTTCCGCGGACGCGAAATGACGCGGACCGGACTCGGCCGGCAGATTCTGGAACGGCTGATTAAGGACGTGGAGCCGCACAGCATTGTGGAGTTCCGTCCCCGGCAAGAAGGAAATACCCTGCACGCGATTTTGGCGCCGAAGAAGACGGACAAGGAACGAGAGAAGGAGAGGCAGAAGGCTGCGGCACAGAGTACGAGCAGCCAGGCTCCTCCGGCGCAGGTCGCCAAGCCCGCGTCGTAGCGGGTGTAGTTTTCGCGGTCGATTACAAATTAATCGCAATTGGCACTTAGCACCTGGCATTTGGCCTGTTGAGAGAATGCCTAGGCAGAATTTTGTGTTAGCTAAGCGCTGATTGCCAATTGCTAAAAGCTGAGGGTTTATGCCGAAATTGAAAACGCACAAGGGCGCTGCCAAGCGCTTCAAATTAACCGGGACGGGGAAGGTGAAGCGGGGGCGATCGCACCTGCGGCACATTCTGACGTCGAAGAGCAAGAAACGGAAACGGAATTTGGGATCTCCGGCGCTGGTAAGCGAAGGGGATAAGCGCAAAGTCAAGCGCATGATTCCGTATCAGTAGAAATTTCCTTCGTATACCTTGGTGCCCTTTGTGGTTGATCAGAGCATTCACCACGAGGGACACGAAGTATCACGAAGGAATGCTGACCGAGATTGGATATCGGCCTGCGAGGCGCGTGAAGAGGTCAGAGATCGCCGCCACGGCGAGTCATCCTTACCTCCAGCCGCCATAAAACGAAAAAAAAAGGAGAATGACATGCCTCGTGTAAAACGCGGAACCAAACGCCGTGCCAAACGCAAAAAGATATTAGACCGCGCAAGCGGGTACTTCCTAACCAAGTCGAAGCTGTACCGCTCGGCAAAGGAAGCGGTGGAGCGCGGGCTGAAGTTTGCCTACTCCGGACGCAAGCAGCGCAAGCGGCAGTACCGCTCGCTGTGGATCGTGCGTATCGGCGCGGCCGCCAAGCTGAACGGGATGAGCTATAACCAGTTCATTCATGGATTGAAGCTGGCGGGAATTGAACTGGACCGCAAGATTCTGGCGGACTTGGCGGTGAAAGATCCGGCGGGCTTTGCCAGCCTGACGACGCGGGCTAAGGGCGCGATCGGCGGGGCAGCGTAGGAAAGGCTGTCAGCTATCAGGCGTCGCTTTCAGCGAAATGAGACTTGGGAAGGGCACGGCTTCGGCCGTGCCGACCAGGGCTTTGTCATAGTGAACATCGTTCCGAGCGAAGCGAGGAATCTGTTTTCCACGGATGCCGTGGTTGAAATTCCCAGCGAAGCCGCAGGCAACGCCTCGTTGAAAGGGATCCTTCGACTGCTCAAAACGATTCGATTCTCGAATCGTTTTACTTCGCTCAGGATGACAATCCTTTAAAGAGTTGCGAAAACCGTTGGCATACACCGTTCCTAAACTTGCGGACTATTCGGCGGCGGCGCTGGAGTTGGCTGCGGCCGAGTGTATCGACGCCTGTAAACTCGAAGCGGAGGCGGTGCACACCGAGGCCGAACTCAAGGCATTTCGTGACCGCTGGCTCGCGCGCAAAAACGGCATCCTCACGCAGATCAATGAAATGTGGTTGAAGGGCGCACCGAAGGATGCGAAGCGCGAGGCGGGGATTCGCGTCAACGAATTGAAGGCGCGGATCACGGAGATCGTCGAAGGGGCGCACGTTGGCGGAGGTAAAGACTCTCTAGCGACGGAACGCGTCGATATTTCATTGCCGGGAGTGCGGCGTCCGATTGGGGCGGAGCATCCGGTGATGCGGACCTGGCATGAGATTGTTTCGGTATTTCAGAAGCTGGGATACTCAGTTGCCGAGGGGCCCGTCGTCGAGACGGATTACTACAACTTCGAGGCGCTGAATTTTCCGCCGAACCATCCGGCGCGGGATACGCAGGACACTCTGTTCATCGCGGGGCAGACAACGAAGCCGCAGCGCGAACGGTTGCTGCTGCGCACGCATACCTCTCCGGTGCAGATTCGCACAATGGAGAAGATGCGGCCGCCGATCCGCATCGTGATTCCGGGGACGGTGCATCGCAACGATCCGCCGGACGCGAGCCACTCGCCGATGTTTCATCAAATCGAAGGGCTCGCGGTCGATACCAACATTACCTTCGGAGATTTGAAGGGGACGCTCGATCACGCCATGAAGGCGCTGTTCGGGTCGTCAGTGAAGACGCATTTCCGGCCATCGTTCTTTCCTTTCACCGAGCCTAGCGCGGAGTTGTACGTGACCTGCTTCATCTGCGGTGGGAGTGGGAAGCGTGGAGCGGATCCCTGCCGTCCGTGTAAGCAGACGGGATGGATTGAAGTGCTGGGATGCGGGATGGTCGACCCCAATGTGTTTGAGTTTGTGAAGGACAACGGGTATGACCCGAAGAAGGTTTCGGGATTCGCCTTTGAGATGGGCGTGGACCGGTTG
>Ga0207693_10000621_pt1 | contig 31746 bp, 28 predicted proteins | sample LARL81metaG_FD_184347 | JGI IMG/M metagenome (GOLD analysis project Ga0207693, IMG submission 184347) | Corn, switchgrass and miscanthus rhizosphere microbial communities from Kellogg Biological Station, Michigan, USA - LAR L8-1 metaG... | ecosystem: Host-associated > Plants > Roots >... | reverse complement strand
ATGTGGGAGAAAGGGTTAGAATTAACTTGAGTTTCTGCCCGATGGTGCAAACAAAGCCCCTTGCCCGGATGCGGCCGGAACCAAAGTCACCTAGGACTTGGCCAGGCAAGTGCAACATAGATCCCGAACGCGTTATCGAGACTAATACAAACTAAATCAAGGGCTTGGGAGAATATAGATGCGGAAACAGAAAGGTTTCTCACTCATCGAGTTGCTGATCGTCGTAGCGATCATTCTGATCATCGCAGCGATCGCGATTCCGAATTTGCTGCGCGCACGTATGGCGGCCAACGAGTCGTCGGCAGTCGCTTCGATTCGTACCATCACCACGGGTGAAATAACGTATCAGAGCGCTTACCCGACAGTTGGTTATGCTCCCGCTCTCACCAACCTGGGCGGCCCCTTGGGCGCAGCCTGTGCACCTAGTTCCACCACCGGCTGTCTCATTGACGCGGTCCTCTCTAACAACGGCAACCCGACCGGCAGCGGCAAGAGTGGCTATTCGTTCACCACCGGCGCCGGCACGATTGCGGGCGGCGTGAACGTTGGCTACGCCGTGAAGGCAGTTCCGCTGTCGATCAACCAGACCGGCATCCGCGGCTTCTGTGCGGAAGAAGATGCAGTGGTTCGAGTCGATCCAGCCGGCGTCTGCTCCAACACCGAAGCGGGCATTCAGACCTTCAACCCGCTCAACCAATAACGCGGGTTTGAGTCTGGCAAGACGCAGCATTAGTAGTCGAGGGCAGCGAACTTCGGTTCGCTGCCTTTCTTCTTTTATCGAGGTTTTCGCAGGTACCGTTTTTCGGCCAATCACCCTGACACTTTGTGTAAGCTCGCGTTCCTGGGAAGGATACGGGTGCGAGCAGGGTTCATCTTCTGCGCGTAAGTCTCTCATTCTCTAGGATCATCGACTTTACCAAAGTGCGGAACGCGAATGCAGATTGGTCATGCGATTGCAACATCTATTGGAGTAATGTGCCTCCCCAGCTCATGAATCAAGGTACGGGAGATTTCTGATGAAAGGCACCAAGGGATTCTCACTAATCGAGTTGTTGATCGTGGTGGCGATCATATTGATCATCGCCGCCATCGCGATCCCCAACCTTCTGCAGGCGCGGCTGTCAGCCAACGAGGCGTCGGCCGTCGGGTCGTTGAGCGCCATTAAGAGTTCGGAGATTGCGTATTACACTGCGTATCCGACGATCGGGTATGCTCCCGACATTGGGACGCTGGGCGGAGCGACGCCTTGTTCGCCGTCGTCGACCACAGCTTGCCTGCTCGACAGCTTTCTCTCGGCGTCTACGCCGGGCAGCACGGGCAAGAGCGGATACTACTATCTCGCGACCGGAATTACTCCGGCCGGCGCCACCATCAATGCGGCTTTCGTCGCAGCCAGCGCCCCGATGTCGATGCATTCCACGGGGAACCACGATTACTGCTCGACCAACGATGGTGTGCTGCGTTCACAGATGGGTAGCGTAGGCGACCTTCCCGTGAACAACCTGGCGTCATGCCTGACATTCCCGGTGGCACAGTAGCAAACTTCCTGGCGAGCCGGTCTCATGTCAGGTTGAGACTCGGCTCGCAAAATCCCACCAGTCGAATCACAGGACACACGTAACGCGTGCGGACGGCCCCGCTACGCCCTCATGTGCAGTGACCCTCGTAACTGCAACGGTGATCTTCTCGCGCTTAGTGTTGCTTATAATATTTTGCGGGAAATATTTTTTTGGCAGGTTCTAAGCAGTATGGCCGCAATTGAGATCCTCGGGCTGGAAAAAACCTACATGGTGGGCTTCTGGCGTAAGCGGCCCAAGCGCGCCTTGCAGCCGCTCCATCTCACGGTCGAAGAGGGAGAGATTTTTGGATTTCTTGGGCCCAATGGAGCGGGTAAGACGACTACGCTGAAGATCCTGATGGGGCTGGTGTTCCCGACTGCTGGCAGCGCTCGCATTCTGGGGCACGATTGGACTGATCCCGAGATCAAAGCGCAGATTGGATTCCTTCCCGAACAGCCCTATTTCTACGACTACCTGACCGCGCACGAACTGCTCGACTACTACGGACAACTGTCGGGAGTTCCGGCCAAGGGCCGCAAACAGCGCGTGGAAGAAGTGCTGCAGCGTGTTGGACTCACGGATATCAAGGGCGTGCAGTTGCGCAAGTTCTCCAAAGGAATGCTGCAGAGGGCCGGGATCGCGCAAGCCATTCTGCATAATCCGAAGCTGGTGTTCTTCGACGAGCCGATGTCGGGACTGGATCCACTGGGGCGGCGCGAAGTGCGCGACCTGATGGAGCAATTGAAGCACGAAGGCAAGACGGTATTTTTCTCGACCCACATTCTTTCCGACGCCGAAGCGCTTTGCGACCGGGTCGCCATTATTCACAAGGGCGAGTTGCGCGGCGTGGGTGCGGTGGAGGATTTGACCTCGACGGTGCAGGGCAAGGTGGAGGTCATCTGGCAAGGCTCGCTGATTCCGGCGTCGTTGAAGGCGCTCGGCGCGGAATGCCATGTGACCGGGGATACCGTCCGCGCGGTTCTGCCCGAGAAACAGCAGGATGCCGCAATTGACGCGCTGCGCCGCGAGCGCATTCGATTGATCGCGATAACGCCGCTGCGCACTTCGCTGGAAGCCTATTTCGTGGAGAAGTTGCAGCACTCCCAAACCACTGCGGGGGTGACGTCATGATTCCGCGGATTGCTTACATTGCGTCGAACACGTTTCGCGAGGCGGTGCGCGATCGCGTGCTTTACAACCTGATTGCGTTCGCGCTGCTGCTTTCGGGCGCAGCCATTTTTGTGGGACAGATTTCCATCGAGATCGAGCGGCTGGTGGTGATCAACCTGGGACTTACCGCGGTCTCGATGTTTGGTGTGGTCATTGCAATCTTCATTGGGATCGGCCTGGTCTCGAAGGAAATTGAAAAACGTACGCTCTACACGGTGCTGTCGCGGCCGGTACGGCGGTGGGAATTCATTATCGGCAAGTTCTTTGGCCTGGCCGGAACCTTGGTCGTGAATACGTTTTTCATGGCGATCGGAGTCTTCGGAGCGCTGCTGTATGTGGCGCACAAGTTTTCCAAGCCGGATGCGCTGATCCTGGTGGCGCTGTACTTCATCGTTCTGGAATTTCTGATTATCTGTTCGCTGGCGCTGCTGTTTTCCTCGTTCTCGTCGCCGCTGCTATCCGCGGTGTTTGCATTTTCGCTGTTTGTGATTGGCAGCTTCGCCGATGATCTGCGAGGGTTTGCCGCGATGGCGCACGGGATGACACGGTGGTTCGCTACGGCAGCGGCGTACCTGGTTCCGAATTTCTCGGCGCTGAACGTGATCAACCTGGTGGCGCACCAGCAGTCGATCGGCTCGCCATTGATTCTGCAAAATACGCTCTATGCATTGTTCTATGCAGTGATGGCGTTGAGTGGCGCAATCCTGATTTTTGAGCGCAGGAATTTGAAATGATTTGGCTGAGCGTGTTGGCCTTCGGCCAACTTTCATTTTCTTGGTGGCATTGGCACCGAAGGACCTTGTCGAGCTTCGCTCGACTGGACAGCCGGGAGCCTGCCCTGAGCCTGTCGAAGCGGCGGCTGTCCCCACATCAACCTGACTACCCCGAGCGAGGATTTGGCCGATGATCGCCCGACGGCGCACCACTGCAATTGCGGCGGCTTGCCTGGTGTTGTCGTTGGTGGCGTGCATTCTGCTGTTGCGGCGACTGGATCAGATCCGCCCGAAGGGCAGCATCGAGGACGCGCTCTATATCAATTCCCCAAAAATGGTGAAGCGCGCAAGTTTGGGATTTGATGGCTTGATGGCTTGCATTTACTGGACACGCACGGTGCAGTATTTCGGGCACCGCCACTTCGATATGGCGCACACTTACAACGAACTGGCGCCGCTATTGGAGATCACGACCGCGCTCGATCCACATTTGATACCTGCCTACGAATTCGGTGCGAGTTTCCTGGCGCCGAAACCGCCGAACGGCGCCGGCGAACCGGCGCGAGCAATTCAACTGATGGAGTATGGGATCGAACACAATCCCGACAACTGGCGTCTCTATTACGACCTCGGCTTCGTCTACTACACCGAGCTGAAAGATTATCGGAGCGCCTCTGCTGCATTTGAGCGAGGCTCGAAGGTACCAAACGCGCATCCGTTTATGCAGATCATGGCAGCGCAGATGGCCATGCACGCCGGCGATTTCTCTACTTCGCGCATGCTGTGGAGCGCCACGTACGAGTCCAGTCAGGAAGCCAACATCCGGCAGAACGCGATCGAACACTTGCGCGCCCTGCGGGTGGACGAAGATGTGACTAACCTGCAGGCGCTGGTCACACAGTTCGGAACGCGAACCGGACGGCTGCCCAGCAGCATTTCGGAGATCGTAGCGGCCGAACACTTGCGTGGCATACCGGTGGATCCGGACGGCCATGCCTACAAATTGAGTGCGGACGGGCACGTTCTCGTTGAAAATCCCGACGACTTCCCTTTCATCACGCTGGGGACGCCTCCGGGGTATAAACCGGGGCCACCGAAGTTCCACGCGAAGAGCGTGCAGTAATCGCAATCGCTTTTTACGACCCCTAGATCCCTTCGGCTGCGCTCAGGGCAAGCTCTTCTCTTCGCCCGAAAAACAGCTCCGCTCCGGATGACGCACTGGAATTGAAGCCGTGACGTCTTGATTCCCTTATCATGAGCTGTTCAGCTCAAAATGGATTCCCCTGCGCAAATCAGTGTGCTGCGAACGGTCTGGCAGTGGTGGACGTACGCTGCGAGTTATGAAGGAAGGATCGCTGCCACGCGGCGGCTGGCTGCGGTCTTGTGGGAATACGCGCGAGACTCAACGCCCGAACGTTTGCGACAGCGTTACGGCGACGCCGAGTATGACTGGGATTACCGCGTCAACACGACTAGCGGCGCGGTGGGTTGGCGCGACCGGTTGATCGGGATGTTTCATTCCGCTTACCAGCCTACCGAACCGGTAGCCTTTCACGAGATGCTCGACGCAGTGCAACAGACACCCGGGCTCCGGCAGACAACTCTTAACTTCCGCGATTACACGTTCATCGATCTGGGCTCGGGAAAAGGGCGAACGCTGCTGATGGCGTCGGATTATCCGTTTCGGAGAATTATTGGCGTGGAGCTGCTGCCGTCTCTGCATGCAATTGCGCAGGAGAATCTGCGGAAATATAAAAGCGAATCACAGAAATGCTTCACACTGGAAGCCATCTGCGCCGACGCCACCACTTTTGCGTTTCCCAGTGAACCGCTGGTGATCTTTCTTTTCAATCCCTTCCCGGAATCGGGGATGCGTCGGGTGGTCGAGAACCTGGGGGAGTCCTTGCTGAAGCATCCCAGGCCGGTGTATGTGCTCTATCACAATCCGCTGCTGGAGCACACGCTGACCGAGAACGGACGGCTGAAGAAGATCGCGGGAGCGGCGCAGTACTCGTTGTTCAGCAGCCAAAGGTGAACGGCCGGGAATTCGTTCGAAGGCTAGCATGACAAGTGCCGTGTCCCGGCTTACAATCCTTGCAGGAGTCCCCCAGTTGGAGCCTGCCCCATGTTCCCTCCCGAGTTCGCGTGAGGGGCTGACATGTTGGCGGGGTACCCGGTGACAACTTATTGATGCGATCTCTTCGGCTTCGCTTTGCAATCGTGGTGTCTATGGCAGCGAGCGTTCTGTGCTCGGCTGGCCTCGCTGCCGACGTTAAGAGTTTGGCGGCGGCGGTGGATACCCACTACAACCATCTGCGTTCCCTCGAGACGGAGTTTACCGAGGTCTATCGCGGGTCGGGGATGGAGCGCACCGAGACGGGGACGCTCTGGCTGAAAAAACCCGGCAAGATGCGGTGGGAGTACCGTTCTCCGAGGGAGAAGCTGTTTGTCAGCGATGGGAAAGATGCGTGGTTTTACGTTCCAGCCGACCGGCAGGCTCGGAAGACGCAGGCGAAGAAGCTGGAAGACCTTCGATCTCCGCTGGCATTCTTGTTGGGTAAAACCAAATTAGAGAAAGAGTTGCGGGGATTATCTCTAGCTCCAGATGTAGCACCGCTGGCATCAGGCAATGTGGTCTTGCGCGGGGTGCTGCAGGCGTTGGCCGATCGGGTCAGCGAGGTTCTGGTCGAGGTGACGCCAGATCATCGCATTGCGCGGATCGTAATCCAGGAAGTGGACGGGGCGGCTACGGAATACCGGTTCGGCGATATGAAGGAAGACGTGGCCATCGCGGACGGCCGGTTTGATTTCAAGCCTCCGGCCGGGACTGAGACCGTGGAAGGTGGGTTAGAGCCTTAAAGTCGTAAATTTTGGAACGAGTTGGGGCTGCAATGCACTATCCATTGAGGTTACTTGCGGTACTTCGAGGTGGCTGTATCCGGGTAGGCAGCGGCTTAGAATGGTAAGTGGAATGTTAGACTGAGCGCTAGGGCGACCCTCCAGAAAACGAGGGGAAAAGTCGGCAAATGGCGGAATTTGTAGTCAAAATCGCGGACGATCGCGGACGAGTCCAGCAGCACATCGAGCAGGGATACTCGGAAGCCGAGGTGCGCGACCGTTTTTCGCAGCAGGGCTATCTCGTCTACTGGGTGAAGCCCCAGGGAATGCTGACCTCGGGCATTTCTCTGAGCCGGCGTCGCAAGCTCAAGCAGAACACGTTTCTGGTGTTTAACCAGCAGTTTTTGACGCTGATTCGGGCCGGACTGCCGATCCTGAATTCGTTGGAACTGCTGATCAAGCGGCAGAAGGACGCTCAGCTGCGGCAGATTCTGGAGAATGTCAGGGACCGGGTGAAGGGCGGAGAGTTGCTCTCCGATGCGTTCGCGGCGCAGGGGATCGTGCCCAAGATTTATACGACCACGCTGATGGCCGGAGAGAAGAGCGGCAACGTCGACGAAGTGCTGACGCGTTACATCATGTTTCAGCGGCTGGCGATGACCTTCCGCAAGAAGTTGTTTGTATCGCTGATCTATCCGACGCTGCTGGTGACCGTCGTCCTGATCATGGTGACGTTCCTGTTCACCTACGTGGTGCCGAAATTTGCAGACCTGTTCAATAGTCTGGATGCGAAGCTGCCTTCGATTACGGTGTTCATGCTGGACGTGGGAATGAATGCCCAGAAGTACGCTCCGTATGTGGCGGTTGCGCTGGTGGTCTTCGGGTTCCTGGTATGGCGGTGGAAAGAAACAGATCGTGGAGCGGACCGCATTGATCGGGTGATCTTGAGCGTGCCGTTGCTGGGCGATATCCGGTTAAAGCACCAGGTGGCCAGTTTCTCGAGGATGCTTTCCACGCTCCTGCAAGGCGGACTGCCGCTGGTACCGGCGATGGAAACCGCAGGTTCCTCCATGAGCAGCCGGCGCATCTTAAAAGGTGTGATGCGGGCGGGCGTTCGGGTGCGCGAGGGACAGGGACTGGCGGGCAGCCTGGAAGAGCAGAAGATTTTTCCGGAGCTCGCGGTGGAGATGATCGAAGTCGGCGAATCCACCGGAGCGCTGCCGGCCATGTTGAATTCGGTGGCGGAGTTTTACGAGGAAGATGTGCAGACGGCGCTGGGAGCATCGATGGCGCTGATTGAGCCGTTAATTCTGATTGTGATGGCAATTTTCGTGGGTGGTGTGTTGATCTCGCTGTATTTGCCGATCTTCACGCTGGGCGTGCACTGAAGAAGGGATTTGCGACGCGGCCGCAGGTAAACGAATGGCAACTGCTGACAAGAAATCATTATTTGTAAACGGTGGGAACGGCGGGCCGATCAGCCCGACGGGCAATCCCATCACCGACCTGGAACGCGCGCAGGATGTGGCGCGGCGGTATCGCTGCGAATTCGTCGACCTCTCCGGCTTCGAACTGCATCACGAGCTGTTCAAGAAGATCCCCGTCGAGTTGATGTTCCGGTACAACTTCGTTCCGCTGGAAGAAACGCAGGACGGCAAGCTGGCGATCGCGATCGCCGATCCCAGCCAGCTGATGATGATCGACGAGATCAGCCTGCTGCTGAAGCAGCGCATCATCACAAAAGTTTCCACGCTGAAGCAGATTTCCGACATTCTCAAGAAGACCGAGCAGTCGCAGCGCGTGCTGGAAGAGGCCAGCGAAGGCTTCCAGATCATCCGCGAGGACGAGAATACCGGCGCGGAAGAAACTCTCAGCATCGATAAGCTGACAGCGGCGGGCGATACCAGCCCGATTATCCGCCTGGTCGATACTACGATCTTTACGGCACTGCAGCGGCGCGCGTCTGATATTCACATTGAGACTCGCGACGACTCGGTGGTCATCAAGTTCCGTATTGATGGCGTGCTCACACAAGCCATGCCGCCCATCGGCAAAGAGCATCACTCGACGGTGATTTCGCGTATCAAGGTCATGAGCGAACTCGATATTTCCGAGCGCCGCGTGCCCCAGGATGGCCGCTTTCGTGTGAAGTACAACGGGCGCGCGATTGACTTCCGCGTCTCGATCATGCCCTCGATTCACGGCGAAGACGCCGTACTCCGCGTGCTCGACAAAGAGTCGATGAGCGAGAAGTTCCGCACCCTGACTTTGGATGTTGTCGGTTTCGACGAAGAGGATCTGCGCAAGTTCCGGCGCTATATCAAAGAACCCTACGGCATGGTGCTGGTGACTGGGCCGACCGGGAGCGGTAAGACGACCACGCTGTACGCCGCAGTCAACGAGATCAAGACTGACGAAGACAAGATCATCACCATTGAAGATCCGGTTGAGTATCAACTGCGCGGCATCACGCAGATTCCGGTGAACGAGAAAAAAGGACTGACCTTCGCCCGCGGGTTGCGGTCGATTTTGCGTCATGACCCGGACAAGATCATGGTCGGCGAAATTCGCGACACCGAGACGGCGCAGATCGCCATCCAATCGGCGCTGACCGGACACCTCGTCTTCACGACGGTCCACGCCAACAACGTAGTCGACGTGATCGGGCGCTTCCTGAACATGGGCGTCGAGCCCTACAACTTTGTTTCGGCGTTGAACTGCATTCTGGCGCAACGGTTGGTGCGGTTGATTTGCGAATCGTGCCGCACCGAGGTGCACTATGCGCCCGATGTGCTGGAAGCCAGCGGACTGGATCCGGCGCAGTGGGGGAAGGTTCCACTGTATGAAGGGCCGGGCTGCATTGAGTGCGCGGGCACTGGCTTCCGCGGACGAACCGCGATCCACGAGTTGCTGGATTTGAGCGACCGCATTCGCGAAATGATTTTGGCCAAGAAGCCGACGTCGGAAATCCGGCGCGCTGCCCGTGACGAGGGCATGCGCTTCCTGCGCGAGTCGGCGCTCGACAAGGTCCGGCTGGGGATGACCACGCTGAAAGAGATCAACAAGGTCACCTTCATCGAGGCGATGCGCTAGTTCAAGGAAGAAAATAAAATGTCTGGGCACTCGGCCGGAAACGTGCCGGCGGGACGCGCCCGCGACCGCCGAGACGGCGGCGCGACGATTTCTCCAGTGCCCTTTCAGCTATTGCATTTGTGGGTGATTCGGGTTCTGATTTATTGAAGGTTTTTCTCAGGGGCGTTTGTCAGGAATGAGTCCGACTTCAAATACACCGAAGCCTAAGTTGGCTTGCGAAATCGCGGTGGACCGGGTGCTGGCAGGGCGCTTCTCCGAACACGGAGGCGGCCTGGAAGCTTCGGCAGCGCGCGAACTCGCCCCAGGCAGCGTGATTCCCGACCTGGTGGAAAATAACTTGCGCCAGCGGGCCTCGGTGCGAACCGGCATTGAAGAAGCCCTAGGCAGCGTGGCAGGACGCGCAAGGGACGTGATTGCGATTGTTCCCGACGCGGCGGTGCGCGTGATGCTGGTGGAATTCGATACCCTGCCCTCCGATCACGAAGAGGCTCTTGGCGTGGTGCGATTCCGGTTGAAAAAGTCTTTGCCGTTCGATGTGGACAAGGCGAAGGTTTCTTATCACGCGCAGAAGGTAAAGGATGAATTGAAGGTGGTGGCGGCGGTGGCGATGGCGGGCGTGCTTGAGGATTACGAGAACGCGTTCCGCGAAGCCGGATTCAATCCCGGCGTGGTGCTGCCCTCAACGCTGGCGGCTATCGGAGCGGCCGACGGCAAAGTGCCCACACTCGTGATCAAGGTGGATGCGCACACGACCAGTATTGCGATCCTGAATGAACATCAGTTGCAGCTGTTCCGCACGCTGGAAAATACGCGTGGAGTTACGATTACGGGAGAGCAATTGGCGGAGGAAGTTTATCCCTCGGTGGTGTTTTTTCAGGACACGTATCACCTGAACATTGAGCGGATTTATGTTGCCGGGCTTCCGGAGTCGGGTGGCGCGGCGCCTGCGCTGCGCGCGCAGACGGGAGCGGAAGTGCAGGAACTGGTATCGTCCGCGCAACTGGGGGCGAGCACCGGCGGAACCGTACCGCGCTGGAGAATGGCCGGGGTAGTGGGAGCGTTGATTGCGTAATTAAGGAAGCGAGCCAGACGCGCGATTTGCGTCGCAAACAACGCGACCTTTCGACTTCGCTCCGGGCAGGCTAATCGCGCGGCTCGCCTGGGTCCTTCGGGCGCAAATTGCGCGCCGCTCAGGATGACAAATTTACTATGCGTTTGGACATCAATCTCGCGAGCCAGCCGTATGAAGATGCGCGGCAGTTTTGGATGCGCTGGGGTACGGCTGTGGGCGCGCTCGGACTGCTGACGCTGGTGCTGCTGGCGCTGGATGTAACCGGCTGGGTCAATGCCCGGCGGGACCGACAGGCCATCGCGGAAAAGCGGGCGCTGATTGCCGAACGCGACGAATTGCGTGCCAACGCCGAAAGAATTCTCAATCTTCCGGAAAACCGCAGCACTCGCGATCAGTCACAGTTTCTCAATGAACTGATCGAGCGCAAGGCATTCTCATGGACGCGCGTGCTGGAAAATCTGGAAAAAGTAATGCCTCCGCGCGTGCACCTGGAATCGATCAGCCCGCAACTGGATGAGGACAATCAACTGGGGCTGAAGATGATGGTGGCGGGCGATTCGCGGGAGCGGGCGCTGGAACTGGCCCGGCGCATGGAAGAATCTCGGCGCTTCGCGCAGACCCAGATTATTTCCGAACACTTTTTGCAGGGCACGACTGGCGATACCGAGCAGTTCGAAATTGCGGCGGTTTACATTCCTGAGCCGCTGTCGGCTGGGGCTTCGGCTCCAAAGACCGACACAAAACCGAAGACGGAATCGAAACCGAAGACAACGGACACGAAATCCCAGGGTGGAACGCAGCCGAGGACGGCGCCCGCGAAAGGTAAGCACTAATGCCCGATCTGCGGCGAACCCGGAAGAATCTGAAGACCGCGCTGGCGATTATGGCGGGCATCGATCTACTGGCGGCCATTATTTATTTTTCGCCGCTGGTCGGCTCGGCTGAGACGCGCCGGCAGGAGATGAACACGCTGCAGGCCGAACTCATCACCAAGACGCGCGAGGTCGCGCCCCTGAAAGATTTACCGAAGAAGGTTGTGGTGGCGGGGCATCAGATCACCGATTTTTATAAGAAGCGCTTCCCTACCCAAGAATCGCAAATTCTGACGGAATTTGGAAAGGTCGCCGCAGCCAACGGCGTGAAAATCGATCAGGGAAAATACAAGTTGAAAGAAGCCGAAGAGGGCGGCCTGCAACCGGTGGAGATGGAATGGAACCTGGCGGGCAACTATGGCTCGCTGGCTCATTTCATCAATGCATTGGAACGCGATGACATGTTCTTCATCATCGACAGCGTCACTCTCGGCGGGCAACCGCAAGGCATGGTGCGGCTCGACATGAAGGTGGAGACGTATTTGAAGGCGGGATCGTAAGTGCAACTGGGATTCGAAAATAAGAAACAGACGACGTGGGCGATCGTGCTCGGCGTGCTGGCGGTAATCGCCGTAGCGTATGAGTTCATCCCGATGTTTACGGGATCGTCCACGCCGGGCTCGAACGCACAGGCTGCGGCTCCGGTGGCAGCGGTTAAAACGCCGTCTCGTCTGGGACCGAAATCAAAGAAGAAGCCGCGCGTGGAAAATCTCGATCCGACGCTACGGCTTGATCTGCTGGCGTTGAGCGAGCAGACGATCTATGCCGGCAACAATCGAAATATCTTTGTATCACAGGCGGAAGAGGTATTCATTCCCAAGCCCGGCTCAAGCGGTGCGACTGACGTAAAGCCGGTAGACCCGGGGTACCAGAAGCCTACGATTCCTCCGCCGCCGCCGATTCCGCTGAAGTTTTATGGTTTTGCCAGTTCTCCGGGCGAGCCGAAAAAAATCTTCCTGAAGCAAGGGGAGGATGTTTTCGTGGCGGGTGAGGGAGAGATCGTGAACCGACGGTATAAAGTGATTCGCATTTCGCCCACCTCGGTGGAGATTCAGGACATGGTGTATAGCGGTCCGCCGCAAAATATCCCGCTCACGCAGGGATGAAACCGAAGTCAGGTTTTAAGGTTTCGTTGTTTCAAGGTTCGGGCCGTCGGCCGACTGCACTTCGAAACCTTGAACCGATGAGACTTTGAAACCTGTGTTCTTATGAAGTGGAATTCACAAATTCGACGAAATCCTGCCCGGCGAGACGATCACGGCTACATCATGCTGACGCTGCTGTTGGCGATGGCGGTGATGGCCATCTTTGCCGGAGTGATTGCGTCCTCCATCGCCTTCGACATCAAGCGCGACCGCGAAGAGGAACTCATTCATCGGGGAGTGCAATACTCGCGAGCCATTCGCGCCTATTACAAGAAATTCGGACGCTATCCAACAAAGATCGAAGACCTGGAAAACACCAGCAACCTGCGATTTCTGCGCAAGCGCTATAAAGATCCGATGAACTGCAAGAACTCGAAGTGCGCAGACTTCAAACTGCTGCACTTCGGCGAAGTGCAGATGTCGCTTAGTGGGATTGGTGGCGGCGTGGTTCCCGGCGCCAACGGGTTGGCGGCGGCCGGAGGATTGAACGGGTCCACTGGATTCGGACAGAGCGCAGCCCTCGGCGCCAACAGCGCGATGGGAGCGAATTCCAACTCACCGTTCGCTCAGAACCAGCAGCAGGCAACGACGACTTCGGGATCAACGACCGCGGCGGACGGTTCCGACTCCTCGCAGCCTGGAACGCCTGCGGATAAGGGCGATGCTGGCGATAACGCGGGAACGACTTCGTCGGGACCGGGCAGTTCGACGCTGGGAAGTAGCCAGATTGGCTCCGGACAAATCATTGGGGGACCGATCATCGGCGTTGCGACCACGAGCAAAGACACGACGATTCGCGAATTCAACAAGAAGAAGAAATATAAAGACTGGGTATTTATTTACGACCCGGCGCAAGATCAGGGCATGCTCATCAAAACGCCCTACCAGCCGCAACTGCAGGGAATTGGCCAGCCCGGAATGCAGAACGTCAACGGGCAGAACGGGCAAAGCGGGCTCGGCACTGGCTTAGGTTCAACTGGCCTGGGAACTGCTCCGACGGGAACTCAGAATAACCAGAACCCGCCTTCCAACGAGGCGCCGGTGCAGCCGAGTCAGCCGGGGTATTCTCCGCAGCAGCCGCCGCAATAACATGGCCGTGCTGGGCACGGCGGACAACCGAGGGCGGCTGTCCCCACATTTTTCCCACCCTAGTTCGGGCACGCCTCCTAAATGTAAACGGCCTCATCAGTGAGATGAGGCCGTTTTGCTTTCTGGTGGAGTGCACTTCCTGGGCACGATGACGGACGGAATGCGTCCGTCGCTACGAGAGAATGTTACACGCTGAACGAACTGCCGCAGCCGCAGGTGCTCTTTACGTTGGGATTCTCGAACTTGAAGCCTGCGCCTTCGAGGGTTTCGACGTAGTCGACGATACAGCCGTTCAAGTACATCACGGACGTGGCATCGACAAATACCTTGAGGCCTTCCATTTCGAACGTCTTGTCCATCATGCCGGCGCCGTTTTCGAATTGCATGGAATAGGAGAAGCCGGAGCATCCGCCCCCCACCACTCCGATGCGCAAGCCGGCGGGAACGGGGTTCTGCTGGCCCATGATCTCTTTCACCTTGCTCACAGCGTTGGCGGTTAGAGTGACAGGGGCAGCCTTCTTGGTAACTTCGGGGACGGTTGTGGTGGCCATTCGTATCTCCTTGGCTTTAAAGCTGTTTGATTATAGCAATATGTGGTTTCCGTCACAAACATAGATTGCGGAAACTGCTACTGGTTGGATGCATATTCTCCTCGGGAAGTCGCTATTGTTGACTGCTCTGTAACGGCTTCCGAACAAAGGATTAATTCGGCGCCGAAGCTTGCCAACAGGGCTATAATCGTGCCGTTAGGGCCTTCCCCCGGGACTGGACGCGGGGTTTTGCGCGCCCCGCTCAGGAAGTGGAAAGCCGCTGAAACTTGGGTTGGATCGCCGAGGTGGCTTATGACGCTGACTGTCGTGGCAGTTGCATTCGGGATTTTCGCTGTAGGGTTGATCATCCTCCTGATTTACAAGAGCACCCTCACCATGCACGAGGATGATCAGTTATTTCTGGACGACCATAACTCACACATGCAGGAAGAGCAGACCGAGTTGTTGACCAAGGTCAACCGGCTCACGCTTCCGGTCCGGGTCTTCAGCATCGGGTCCGGCGTATTTCTGCTGGTTCTGGTCGCCATGCTGATCTACCAAAAGCTCAACGAAGTCCAATAATCTGATTGACCAAGAGGGCGCGGCTTCAGCTGCGCCCCTCGCGGAACGTAATGTGGCCTCGATCCTCCGTCGTGGCCGCAAGGTCTCTCTCAAGTGCTACCTTGCGCTGGAAATGTCAGCGCCACGGCCCTTAAAGTCGTTGTTAACGCCCTTGGCACCGAAGCCCCAAGAAAATCTGCAAGCGGATCGCAAGGGTGCGGTGTCTGTTCGATCTGATAGTGCTTGGAAACCGACGCGTAGTCAGATAATTTAGTAACGCCAGTAAACAGGCAACTCCTGGTTCAAAACCAGGTTCCTACGGCGGGGTGCCCCTGACATGCCAACTGCTCCGGCGGAAATCATTCCCGAGTCATACCCTTCGCCCGAAGAGTCCGGAACACAACCGGAAAAACCGCACGATCCCGAGCCGCCCAAACATCGTCGGGTCTGGATCATCATGCTGGCGGCCCTGATAGTCGTCGGCGCCATCGTCTTTGTCTTCAGCCGGAGTCACAGCAATCCTGCGGCGACGGGAAGTTGGACCAGGATCTCTGCGGCCGATTCCACCCAAGTTCTGCGTCTTAAGGGAACCACCGAGGCGGTGCAGTCACGTGCCATCCTGGCGCCCCTGCTCGAAGGTCAACAAGTCTCCACTCTAACGATCGTTCACATGACTGCGGGTGGGACGCGAGTCAAGCGCGGAGATCCGCTGGTGGAGTTCGACCGGCAGGCGCAGATGCGCGATTTCGTCGACAAACAGGCGGAATACTCCAAGCTTGTCGACCAGGTCGCGGAGGAACAGGCCAAAGAGAGCGCGGCACGCGCCAAAGATGAAACCGAACTGCGCCAGGCCGAAAACAATCTTCGCAAGACCGAACTGGAAATGCAGAAGGCGGAAATCGTTTCGCGCATCGATGCGGAGAAGAATCAGGAAAACCTTGACGAAGCGAAAGCCACATTCGAACAACTCCGTGAGACTTTTGATTTGAAGCGCAAGGCGGCGCAGGCGGCTATCCGCATTTTGGAGATTCAACGCGATCGCACGCAGCAGACCATGTTGCACGCCCAGGCCAACGCCGACCTGATGCAGATTCGGTCGCCGCTCGACGGCGTGGTCGTGCTCAATACGATCTGGAAGCAGGGGACGATGGGAGAAGTGCAGGAAGGCGACCAAGTGCGTCCCGGTGTGCCCTTTATGCAGGTTGTGGATCCCTCGGCGATGCAAGTGCGTGTGCTGGCGAACCAACAGGATTTCCCGAGCCTGCAGGTGGGACAGACGGCGAAGGTGCGCCTGGATGCGTATCCGGAACTGGTGTTTCAGGCCAAGATTGATCAACTCTCGCCCATCGGCGAGGGTGGAGACTTTTCCAACAAGTTACGCTCGTTTGTGGTGATCGTGTCGATCGCGGGAAATGATCCCAAGTTGATGCCCGATCTTTCCGCCGCGGTCGATGTCGACACCGCGAAGCAGAGCGCCGGATCGAATTTCGTCCAGGCTGCTGCGCCGGGGAATGGTTCGTGATGATCAAGCGCTTCCGCCAACTTTCGATGCAACGCAAAGTATTCGCCATCGTGATCATCCTGCTGGCCGGGAGCGGCGTTGTGTTGGGCGCGGTCCGACTGGGAAAGCGAACGCCAACCGTTCCCACCATCGAGGTGAAGCGCGGCGAATTTCTCGACTCAACGCAATTCCGCGGCGAGGTGAAAGCGCTGAAGTCGGTCAGCATCAGCGCACCCGCAGAGGCTGGCGATTTGCAAATCGTGAAAGTCCCGGCTGAGGGCGCCCCAGTGAAGGCCGGGGACGTGATAGTTGAGTTCGACAAGACGAAGACGGAGCAGGATCTGGCGCAGTTTCGCTCGGCTCTCAAGTCGGCGGAAGCTGAAATCGCTCAAGCTCGCGCTCAGGCGCGGATCTCCGAAGAAGAAGACAAAACCGCTCTGCTGAAAGCGCGTTACGACGTGGAAGGCGCCAAACTTGAGGCGAGTAAGCAGGAGATTGTCTCCAAGATCGAAGGACAGGAAGCGAAGCTGAAGCTAGCGGATACCGAGCAGAAGCTGCGGGAAGCAGAAACAAAACAGAAGTCGGATCAGGCTCTTCATCAGGCAACGGTAGAAAGCAAGATACAGGCCAGCAAGAAATCGCAATTTGACGTGCAGCGGGCCGAGCGCGCACTGTCGCAAATGACTTTGCGCGCGCCCTCGAATGGAATTATCAGCCTGCTGCAGCACTGGTCTGGGTCGAACATGACGACGTACCACCCGGGAGATCGCGCCTGGCCGGGTGCCCCAATCGCTGAATTACCAGATGCCACGACGCTGCGCATCTCGGCACGAATCGACGAAACGGAACGCGGCCGGCTCGCTGCGAAGCAGCCGGTGACCGTGCAACTGAACGCGATTCCGGACCGTCAATTCACCGGCCACATTGAGCAGATCAGCTCCATCGCGACCATGGACTTTTCCAGCGGCTGGCCCATTACGCGCAACTTCAACCTGGAGATTTCATTGGATCAAACCGATCCACGCATCAAGCCTGGCATCTCTGGACAAGTAACCGTGCTAGTAGACCGCGTGGCAAACGCAATCACCATTCCTGCTCAGGCAATATTTCAGCGATCTGGCCAGAATGTAGCGTACGTTTGGCGCGGGACGCAGTTTGAGGAGCGAACCGTCGATGTCGCCAGAAGAAGCGGGGACAAGATTTTGGTCGCCAAAGGCGTTAGCGCCGGAGATCAAGTGGCGCTGAGAGATCCCACGGCGAAGGAATAGTCCGGACAACATGAGAAGCAGACGTACCATTACGTGGGCGGTGATAGCGGTTGTTCTTTGCGCCGTGGTTGGCGTGGTTGCGGCGGTGCGCCGGACTTCGACGGCGCCGACCGCGAACGAAATCCCTACCACTCGCGTGAAGCGCGGCGACCTCGACATGAAGGTGTACGTCACCGGCGAATTGAAAGCCAGCCATTCGGAAATGCTCACGGCGCCGCCGATAGGCGGAGGCGCGCTGCAAATCACGCATCTGCTGCATACGGGAACCGTCGTCAAGAAGGGTGACCTGGTGATGGAGTTCGATCCCAGCGAACAACATTTCAAACTGGATCAGAATCGCTCGGAGTTACTCCAGGCCGAACAGGAGATCACCAAGGCGAGGGCAGACGCATCCGTTGTGGCGGCGCAAGACAAAGTTGCGTTGCTCAAGGCGCGATTCGACGTTCGGCGTGCTGAACTGGATGTTCAAAAGAACGAACTTGTCAGCAGCATCGATGCGCGGAAAAATGATCTCGCGCTGGAACAGGCAAAACGAGTGCTCGCAGAACTGGAGCAGGACGTCAAATCCCGCAGCGTATCGAATCAGGCCACGATTTCGCTGGCGGAAGAAAAACGAAACAAGGCGAAGCTTGCGATGGAGCAGGCGCAATCCAACATCGACAAGATGCGGGTCACCGCTCCGATGGACGGCCTGGTTGCACTGGAAAAAAATGAGGGAGCGATGGGTGGATTTTGCTGCTTCCCTGGGATGACGCTGCCGGAGTATCGCGAAGGCGACCAAGTGGAGCCTGGCCGAACCGTAGGGCAGGTGCTCGACCCCAAAGAAATGGAACTGAGCGCCAAGGTGGGAGAACTCGAACGCAATAATGTAAAAGAAGGACAGGCGGTGGACGTTCAGCTTGATGCGTTCCCCGGAAGCACGTTCCACGGCACCGTGAAGATGGTCGGCGGAAGCAACACCCGCAGATTCTTTGACGAAGACACCACCACGAAGTTCGAAGTGACCATTAAACTGTCGATCACCGACCCGCGGATGCGACCGGGACTGACCGCCCACATTTTCATCAATGGTGATCCGCGAAAAGATGGGCTTTACGTGCCTCGCCAGGCGTTATTCCTGAAAGAAGACAAGCGCATCCTATTTGTGCGCAACGGAAGTAACTTTGAGCCGCGCGAAGTGAAAATTCAAGCCGAAGATGAAAGCCGGGCTGCCATCGAAGGCATCGGCGCCGGCACGGAAATCGCTTTGATCGATCCGACAGCACCGCGAAAAGCGGCTAATTCCGGCGTTTCGTCCGCACCCGGCGGCGGAGGCACCCCCTAATGGTGACGGCGGCGTCCGCCCCCCACATACGCATCATCCGCGGTTACCAGCAGTGGCTCCCCGACATGCAACTGGGGCTGCAGAACTTGCTGCTGCACCGGTTGCGGTCGTTGCTCACCATGCTGGGAATGATTTTCGGGGTAGCCGCGGTGGTTTCCATGCTGTCGATCGGCGCGGGCGCGCGGCAGAAAGTGATGGCGCTGATTGAGCAGATGGGCGTCCACAACCTGATTGTCGAAGCGAAAGAAACCACCGAGTGGCAGGCTCATCAGAAGGTTCGCAAGCTCTCGGAGGGACTGTCATTTCAGGATTACCGCGTCATTCGTGACGATGTGAATGACATTGTGGCGGCGACGCCGAGAAAGCGTATGACCCTCACGAAAACGATTCCGAAAGCGCAACAGGATCCGCCGACCGTGTACGGAGTCAATCCAAACTACTTGCAGATCGCAGGATTACACGTGTTGCAAGGCAGGTTCTTCAATGACGACGAAGACACTCGCGGTGCGCCGGTCGCGGTGCTGGGTGCCGCGGCACGCTCAAGCCTTTTCGGGTCGGCCGATCCGATTGGCCAGTACGTAAAGGCGAACGAAACCTGGTTTCGAGTGATCGGCGTGGCCTCGCCACAACTTAGTTCGCAAACGGAAGTCGCGGGCGTGCCCACGCAGGATCTCAACAACATCATGTATGTCCCGCTGAACTCCGCATTGCTGCGTCTTGAGGACAACTACAGCGATGTGCGCGACGAGATCGACGGTATCTACCTGAACATTCGTGATAACGCCGACATGGCGTCCGTCGCCCAGGTGGTACGGGCGATTCTGGATTCGTCGCATCACTCTGCCGGAGATTTCAGCGTCATCGTGCCCGCAGAGCTGCTCGCAGAGCAGAAGCGCACGGAGCGCTTGTTTAACGCTGTCATGGTCGCGATTGCCTCCATTTCCCTGCTGGTGGGCGGCATCGGCATCATGAACATTATGCTGGCCAGCATTCTGGAGCGCACCCGTGAAATCGGCGTGCGCCGCGCGGTCGGCGCGAGACAGTCGGACATCATTCGCCAATTCGTAGTGGAGGCAATGCTGATTTCATTTGTCGGCGGAACGTTCGGCATCCTGTTCGGCTTCGTAATGTCGCGCTTGATCGCTTTGCTGGCCGGGTGGTCGACGATTGTCACGCTGAGTTCCATCCTGCTCGCGTTCATTGTCTCGATTTCAGTGGGTTTGGTTTTCGGCATTTATCCCGCGGTCAAAGCCGCGCGCCTCGACCCGGTGGAAGCAATTCGCTGGGAATAAGTTGCGCAGCAATCAGCTTCTAGCTTCACGGCACGAACCAGAACATCCTGGAGGAAATGAAGAATGAAATATTCTTGCCTGCGGCTTCTCGCTTCCCTTCTGCTGATCTTTTCGTTGCCGTGCTGGGCACAGCAACACGAGAGCTATCGCGATTTTGCCACGCCGCAGGTACGCTCTGACCAACTGGCGGCGCCGGAGCATTTGCGCAACTACGTCGCCGAAGGAAAACTGCGGCTCGCTCTGCGCGATGCGATTGTGCTGGCGCTGGAAAACAACAGCATGGTGAGAGTGCAGGAGACGCAGATTGACTCGGCGAAATTCACCCTGTTAGGCGCGCACCAGCCGTTTGACCCTGTGATTACGACTTTCTACAACGTGAACAGTTCGAGTTCCGCACCATTCAGCCAACTGCAAGGCACCGGAGCTTCGTCTACCTTTATCTCCACTACCCAGATTGCCCAGTTTACCTATTCAGAAACATTTGCCACCGGGACCAACATTCAGGCGGGCCTTGGCAGCAATAATAATTACACCAACAACTCGTTCTATCTCTATAACCCGTACATTACTTCACTTCTCAATTTTCAGATCACGCAACCGTTGCTCAAGAATGGATGGCGGTTTGCGAATCAAGCTCCGTTGGTGATCGCACGGCGCAATGTAGACGTGTCACGCGCCACCTTTGCTGCGCAAGTCAGCAACAATGTTCTGCAAGCGGTAGGCCAGTATTGGGCCGTGGTGGAAGCGCGCGGAAATCTGGAGGTGGCCCAGCGTTCGATGGAGGCCGCCGAAGCAACTTACAAGCACGATAAGCGCGCCCTGGAGCTAGGCGCTCTCCCGCCGCTGGATATTTACCGCTCCGAGTCGCAGGTGGCATCGCGACGCGTGCAAGTCATTCAAAGTGAATACGCGCTGAAACAGGCGGAAGATGCGTTGCGCATGACGATTGGCGCAGACCAGGATCCCAATGTACAGGCCCTCGATCTTGAACTGACGGAAAAGCCCGAACCGGAGGGAGAACTGCGCACGACCGATACGGCCACGGCGTTGCAGCAGGCGCTGACGAAGCGGCCGGAGTTAGACGCGGTCCACGCCGCTCTATCCCGCGATCAAACCAGCATCCGTCTGGCGCACAACCATCTGCTGCCCCAACTGGACCTGACCGGCGCTTATGCCAGTAACGGACTAGGAGGCACACAGTTCACCGACGCGGGAGTGAAACAGACAAGTTCGTCGATGAACCAGCTTTTTGGTTTCACCTATCCCACATACTACGCGCAGTTATCGTTGACGCTGCCGCTGAAGAATCGCGCCGCGAAGGCCGAGATGGGGAACGCGCTGGTATCGCGTCGCAGCGATCTGTACACGGAGCGCCAAACCCGCGAGCAGGTGATGCTTGACGTTAGCAACTCGGTGCACCTACTGGAACAGGCAAAATTAAGCATCGCCGCCGGCAAGGAATCGCTGGATCTCGCGAAGAAGACCCTCGCCGCCGAACAGCGCAAATATGAACTAGGCTCCCAGACAATCTTTTTTGTACTGGAAGCGCAAACCGAACTGGCGAATGCTGAATTGAGCCTGTTGCAGGCGGAAGTCAGTTATCAGATCGCCGTGGCAAGTGTCGATCATGCAACCGGCGCGCTGCTGGAGCCGTATCATGTGCAGATCGCGGAGCTGACGCGGTAGAGACGGGATGCGGGCTGAATTGCGTCGCCTAGCGTCGCCCGGCGGCGCTTCCCCGCCGCGATCAAAGGCAGTAAACTATTGTTCCCGACCTTGCGAAAGTGGCGGAATTGGCAGACGCACCAGACTTAGGATCTGGCGGGTAAAACCGTGGGGGTTCGAGTCCCCCCTTTCGCACCACGATTTCCTGGTTTCACTCGGATCAGTCTCTCCGCCCCGCCTCCGCCTATTTCCAGGTGAAGAACAGCCCGACACAAGCACAGAACATCACGGCCGTCGCGAGCCATCCCATGGCTTTTAAGTACGGGGAAATTACCAGCTTTCCCATGACTTTCGGGCTCGACGCCATGATCATGATGATCGCCATCAATGGCGCGGCGACAATCCCGTTCAAAATGGCGGCCCAGAAAAGGGCCTTCACCGGATCGATGTGGAGGAAGTTCAGCCCGAGTCCGATCAGTGTCGCCACCGCGATCGCGGCATAAAATCGGATCGCCTCGCGCGGCTTCCGCTCAAGGCTGCTCTTCCAGTGACGAGCCTCGCCAATCCCGTAGCACGCGGACGCCGCGAGCACCGGCACCGCGAGCATTCCCGTTCCTACGATGCCGCAAACAAAAAGCAGGAAGGCAAAGCGTCCAGCGAGAGGCTCTAGGGCCTTGGCCGCTTCGGCGGACGTCGAGATCTCGGTGATGCCGTGAGCATGCAGCGTGGCGGCCGCGGTCAAAATAATGAAGAATGCAACCGCGTTGGAGAATGCCATGCCAACATACGTGTCGATGCGGATGCGCTGCAGCTGTGCGGGCGCCTGAGCCGGCGCGTGCTTGAGCGCCTTCTCGCCGTGATTGTGGTGGACTTCTTCGACTTCCTGCGAGGCCTGCCAAAAAAACAAGTACGGACTGATCGTTGTGCCCAGAACCGCGATGAAGGCGGTCAAGAATTGACGCGTCAGCTGGATATGCGGCAGCAGAGTGGCTCGAACTACCTCGGGCCATGAGACGCGCGTAAAAAATACGACGCCCACATACGCAAACAGAGAAATGGTGAGCCACTTGAGATATTTTGCATACGTCGAATATGGGACCAGGAGAATTCCTGCGAGCGATCCGACGCCAAAGATCACGATGAAGAATGCAATATTGCCCGGCAGGATGAGTTGCGCGGCCGATCCCATCGCCCCGATATCCGCGCCCAGATTGAAAACGTTGGCAACCGATACAGCGAACACCACAAGATAAAGAAGGGGCATGGGATAGTTCTTGCGCAGATTGCCGCCGATGCCGACTCCCGTGACCCGGCCGATGCGCGCGCTGATCTCCTGAATCGCCGTCATCAGAGGATACGAGAAAACCATCGTCCAGAGCAGCGCATATCCGAACTGCGCCCCCACCTGGGAGTAGGTGCCGATCCCGCTGGGATCATCATCCGAGGCGCCCGTGATCAGGCCAGGACCGAGCTTTCGGAAGAGCAGAGCAACTGGGCCGCGGGGGCGCGGCTTGTCCGGACCAGACTGTGGAGTCGGGCCTCGTGCTTTCGACGGAGCCGCTTGAGTATCCATTGGCATCGGCCTGGTACGAGCCCCAAGCGCGCAGCCATAAGGGGCCGTCGAGGCACTAAGCGCGTATTAGTTGCTTTGCATGTTGCTTAGGTTGGATGATGTCTGCTGCGGCCGCTGGACTTGGGTCATATCCCGCAAAACCTGTCTATGACGATCCACTTTCCGTTCTTGCCTGAAGAATTTAATGCGGCCTCGTATTTCATCGACCGCCACATGGATGAAGGCCGTGGCGAGAAGGTCGCGATTGAATGCGGAGATCGAAGGGTTACCTACCGTGAGTTGTTGGAGTCGATCAATCGGGTGGGCAATGCGCTGAAGCGGTTAGGCGTTCGGATCGAGGAACGAGTCTTGCTGCTGTTGCTCGACACTCCGGAGTTCGCGGCCTGCTTTTTCGGCGCGATCAAGATTGGTGCCGTGCCCGTTCCCGTAAATACTCTGCTGAAGCCGGCCGATTACGAATACATGCTTAACAATTCGCGGGCGCGCGTGGTGATTGTCAGCGATTCTCTATTCTCTCTCTTGCCCTCGCTGAGCGCCGGAACGCTCCATTCGGTTGAGAAGATTGTCGTCGTCGGCAATGCGGATGGAACCGGCGCACAATCGTTTGATAGCTGGATTCGCGGTAGTTCCACGGATCTCGAAGCATCGCGCACGAGTAAAGATGATGCCGCCTTCTGGCTCTATTCTTCAGGAAGCACCGGGCGTCCGAAGGCCTGCGTGCATTTGCAGCACGACATGGTTGTGTGCGCGGAACGATATGCCAAGGCGATTCTCAAGATCACAGAAGACGACCGACTCTTTAGCGTAGCCAAACTCTTCTTCGCCTACGGACTGGGCAACGGTCTCTATTTCTCATTGGCCGTTGGGGCGACGAGCATACTGCTGCCCGGGCCTCCCAAACCGGAATCCGTTTTTGATGTCGTCGCTCGTTTTCGCCCGACTCTGTTTTTCTCTGTGCCATCCAACTACGCCAAGTTGTTAAGTCATCCACCAGAAGGAGAGCATTCCGCCGATTTTTCTTCGGTTCGTCATGCGGTCTCCGCGGGTGAGTGTCTGCCCGCGACGATCTTTCACCGCTTCAAAGAACGCTTCGGAGTTGAAATTCTCGATGCCATCGGATCCACCGAAGCACTCCATATGTTCATTGCGAACCGCCCGGGTGCCGTAAAGCCCGGGTCCAGCGGCACCGTCATCCCCGGATTTGAAGCCCGCATCGTAGACGAAAATCATCAGCCCGTGCCACGGGGCGAAATGGGCGACCTGATCGTAAAGACCGACGCGGCCTGCGAGCGTTATTGGAACCAGCACGAGAGATCCAAAGACACGATCGACGGCCACTGGCTGCGCACCGGTGACCGCTACTATCAGGATGCCGACGGATATTTCTGGTATGCCGGGCGCTCTGACGACATGCTAAAAGTCAGCGGCGTTTGGGTCAGCCCGGTTGAAATCGAGAACCAACTTCTCGAACATCCGGCGGTACAGGAAGCTGCGGTCGTTGGGCGGAAGGATGAAGAAGGGCTCGTGAAGACAGTGGCTTGCGTGGTGTTGCGAGACGGCAGAACTGGGACGGACGAAGTCGCGGCCGAGTTGCAGCGATTCGTTCTGGGCCGACTGCCCGTCTTCAAGCGGCCGCACCGGATTGAATTCTTTGAAGAGCTTCCAAAGACCGCGACCGGCAAATTGCAGCGTTACCGACTGCGCTAAGGAAGGAAACACCATGGATGATCAGGCGTTATTGCAGGCGGCCCTCGAAGAGGCGAAGGCTGGATTGCGCGAGGGCGGCCTGCCTATCGGTTCGGTGCTGGCCGGCCAGGGCGGAGAGATCATAGCTCGCGGTCACAATCTGCGCGTTCAGACTGGTGATCCGACTGCCCACGCTGAAACGGTATGTCTTCGCAATGCGGGTCGGCGGCGCGACTGGGAGGAACTGACACTGGTCAGCACGCTTAGCCCCTGCATCATGTGTACTGGCACCGCGTTGCTCTACCGCATTCCGCGCGTCATCATTGGTGAGAATCGAAACTTCATGGGAGCGGAAGACCTGTTCCGCCAGCACGGAGTTAATGTTGTCGTGCTTGACGATGCGGAATGCGTTCAGATGATGCGCGAATTCATCGCCGCGCACGCAGATTTGTGGAATGAAGATATCGGAAGGTGAGCGTGCGCGCGGCCGCAGTTAACGGGCCGTAGAAGCAGCACGACCATCGGGCTTCGGCGAAGGCGCACTCTCGCTCGCGGGAAGAACGGGCTTCAAATCCCAGCGGCAGAATGGGCAACGGGTCGCGACCGAGTACACGATGTGGCTAAACCCGATGCATTGGGTGTTGAGGCAGGCTCTCATTCTCCACCTCCAAGCCGCCGCGGGATCATTCTCAAATGCGGCGCAGGTCAGAAAAACACACTAGCACGCAGGCCGGCGGGCAATCGAACGTGTTTTCGATTACCACAAATTGATTTTTCTTCTAGGTGCTGGCAAATGAACGGATTTACGCGAGGCCGAGACTCTCTGCGGCGGTATCTACAATGGCCTTGCCAATACTCAACGACGCAGTGGCCGCCGGCGAGGGAACGTTGAGGACGTGCAGCACCTTGTTCGAAGGTACGAATTGGAAATCATCCACCAATGCGCCGTCGGGCTTGAGCGCCTGCGCGCGAACGCCAGAGCCGCCGGGAACCAGATCGTTCTCACTGACCTCGGGCAGCAGACGCTGCAAAGCATGCACAAACGCTGATTTCGAAAGCGAGCGATGCCACTCGTCAATCGCATTCCGCCAGTGCTTTCGGGCCATGAGCCAGAAGCCGGGAAACGTGAGCGAGCCTGCCAAGTCGCGCACATTGATGTCGGAGTGTCGGTAACCTTCGCGCGCCAGGGCAAGCACAGCATTTGGACCGGCATCGACTTTGCCGGTGATGCGGCGGGTAAAATGCACGCCGAGAAACGGGAACTGCGGATCGGGCACAGGATAGATCAAATTCCGCACCAGGGAAGCGCGCTCTGGAATAAGGTCGTAGTACTCTCCGCGGAATGGAATGATCATGACACCGGGATCATCTCCTGCCATGCGGCTGATGCGGTCGCTGAACAACCCGGCGCAATTGATGAGCGCTCCCGCGGCGAATGATCCTTTCGACGTTTCGACCACGATCTCATTCGGCATTCGGCGAATGCCGGTGGCGGCTGTGGATGTGAGAACTTTCCCCCCGCGAGCCGTAATCAACTCTGCATACTTCTCGCACACCACGGCATAGTTGGTGATCCCGGTAGAGGGCACAACCAGGGCCTGCAAGCCGCTCGCATGCGGCTCGATCTCGCGCAACTCCTCGGGCCCGATCCGGCGCACACCGACCAGTCCATTGGCTTCCCCACGCCGGCGCAATTCTTCCAAACGGGCGAATTCATCGGCGTGAGTCGCGACAATGACTTTGCCGCAGATCTCGTGGGCGATCTCATGTTCCCGGCAGAACTCGACCATCGCCGCCGCGCCCGACACGCAGAGCCGGGCCTTCAGGGAACCGGGCTTGTAATAGATGCCGGAGTGAATGACTCCGCTATTGTGGCCGCTCTGATGCCGGGCCACGCCATCTTCTTTCTCGAGCAGGAGAAGCTGCAGACGGGGGAAACGCCGCGTGATTTCGAGCGCCACCCCGAGGCCCACCACACCGCCGCCGATGATGATTACGTTGTAACGAGAGCCGGTCATGGAATGTCGAACTGGAATTGCACAAATCGTCTATCGACGCGCTCAGGCCGCTCGCGACGTATTAGTTTACGACGAGAAGCACCTCAACGCTCTGCCCGGCATCGGGGGCCGTTCCCGGCGAGGTACCCGTTACCGTCACGTGATAAGTAACCTGCTGTGGGCCGATGGGTGGTGGGCCCGTTCCGCCGCCGTTGCTGACGCCGCCGCAGGAGAGAAGGGACAGCGTCACCAAAATCAGCACCGCGATCGAAGCAAACCCGTGAAGGCGAAGCTTTGCGAACCGCCTCCCCGCCCCGGCCGCACCGATCAGGACTGCCGGTAATAACAAATAAAACGTCTTGAAGATCAATGTTCCCGGCAGACGCGATAGGAATGCCCTTTTGCTCGCGGTCGTGGAGATGTTCATCACTACATTCACTGCCGAGTTCCCAGGAGTGACCGGGGTCGAAGGATTGAAGACACACTGAGCTTGCGCGGGCAGGCCCGAGGAGCAAGCTAGCGTCACCGCGCCGCTGAACGTAGAACCGACTGGCTGCACCGTAAGGTTATACGGACCGCTGGTCTGCCCGAAGGTTACAGATTGGCTTGGCGTCGAGGAGGTGACGAGAAAATCCTGCGCCAGCGTCACTCCCACGGTAAAGGCATGGCTAGGCGCCCCGGTTGTGTCCTGGGTTGCAATCTTGATGTTGTAGGCTCCGGGGATGGCATTGTTGGGCACGTTGATGGTCGCCGTGAGATTGGTCGTGCCGCCGCTGGCAATAACAATAGGATTCGGCGGAGAGAGCGCGCACATGGCTCCCGCGAGTGCAGTGGCATCGCAGGTGGCATTGATCTTCACGCTATAGAAGCTGGCGGAGTTCAATTTCAGACTTGCTGTCCTTGCCCTCCGAGCGCCAGAGGGAGCGTCTCCGTGCCCGAGATGGAGTAGTCCCCGACTTGGAATGGAACGGTCAAGGAATGAGTGGTCGAACCCGATGTGCCTGAGATATCCAGGGAATAACTTCCGGCGTTGACCGCAGCCATAGAAATCGCCGCAATTCGAAATGGCGGCGTCCGAAATTTGAGTCCATGATGCGCCGCCGTTGGCGCTTCGCCAGATCCCACCATCGACGGACTCGCCTGTAGCGGAATGATAGATGAACCACACGTAAATGTCGTTGCGCCCCGGAACGGCAGTGATCTCTGCGCGATAGATGGGGCAGGCGCCATTGTTTGATGTCGACTGTGGCGGACATGCAGCGGTGCTGAGCAGCGCGCCACCGGGCTGGGCTGCGAGCCGTGTCCAGCGCGTGCCGTCGGGAGAGGAGTAAATTCCGTGATACCGAACCGCAGCAAAGAACTGCCCGCTTCCTTCATTAAAGACGACGGAGGTTGCCGACGTGGCGTCGGTCGCTCCGCCGGGATCAACCAGCGGGTTGTATGTCCAGGTCTGGCCTGCATCGAGCGACGTATAGAGCCCGCGCACAGTGTTCGCGGTGACCGCGCCTTCGATCACGCCTTCATCCGTAGTGGCCATGGCCGAAACCACCGTATTCGTTTGTCCAGTAAAAGAACTGAACGCCATGCGAGTTCCACCCATGCCGCTGAACGACAGTACTCCTCCGTCTGCGGTGGGAATCAGGGTCCATGTGACCCCCGCATTCGTCGAGCGCAGAATGCCCAGACCGAAGTAAGAGTCGCCGGAATTATTGGCTTCGCCCGTCGCGGCGAGAATCACGGTTTTCGCAGGATCGTTGTTACCTGGCTGGATGGCAATCGCTCCGATCGAGAGCGTCGCCTGATCATCACTCACCGGAGTCCACGTGACGTTATTCGCAGGGCTGGTCGTCGCGTTCGTCGACTTCCAGATTCCGCTTTGCGCCCCACCGATGTAGACCGTGTCGCCCTTCGGGTCGGCTGGATCGATCGCGACCGCGGTGGCGCGGCCCGCAACCTGGTGATAATCCTGCGTGCCGTTGCCGCTCGCGTCACTGGCCAGCGGCATGGGGCCCAAGGGGGTCCACGAGCCGGAAGAGAGCGAGACGCCCTGGCTGTTCCCGGACATTGCCAGCGCTGCTCTGTGCTGGGCGCGCATCCTCAGCTTCGCCTGATACGCTCGGCGACGAAGTTCGGCGGTGGGCTTGCCGTGGACCACGCGACCTCGGAAGAACCACTCATTCCGCTCCTTTACGTGATCCGCGTCAGAATCCGGAATGTCGTTATCAGGAACGGTCTGCTTCGCGCCTTGCGCATGAACAATCGCCGCTGGAGCGGCGCAAATCAGGACGATTGCGAGCAATCGCAGGAACGAGAACGGGCGGAATCGGGCGACGAGGGTCACCTGCCAGTATCGAAAGCGGCCGAGGCCGAAGCAATTCAAAAGCGGTAGGAACCGTCGGCCTCGGACCAATTTGGGAAAAGACTTACTTTCCCATCGCGTCCCAAAATGGGCCACCGGGCCTGTACAATCTGCTTTCTATGACTCGATTCAATCGATGCAAGCGGATCGCCAGCTTCGGGATTTTAATTTCGCACGCGTTGCTTGCCGGTTGCATTCTTCTGAATGCGGCTTCTGCTACTGGACAGGAAAACAAAATTGCTCGAGAAATAACCGTTGCGGCAGCCGCCGACTTAAGCACTGCATTGAAAGAAATCGGCGACCTTTACGAAAAGAAGACTGGGGTGAAGTTGAAGCTTTCATTCGGAGCCTCCGGCGCTCTGACCCAGCAGATTCAGAATGACGCTCCCTTCGATCTGTTCTTTTCGGCGGATATGGATTATCCGCGACAGCTAATTTCCTCGGGCGCGGCCGATGGGAGCACTCTGTATCAATACGCGGTTGGCAAGCTCGTGCTCTGGGTCCCCGCGGATTCTGCGCTTGATGTTGAGCACATGGGCATGGACGTTCTGGGCGACCCCTCGATCAAGAAGATCGCGATCGCCAATCCGCAGCACGCGCCGTACGGCCGGGCCGCAGTTGCCGCTCTTAAGCACGCCGGCGTATACGATCGCGTTTCGGATCGCCTGGTGATGGGCGAAAGCGTTTCGCAGGCAGCACAATTCGTCGAGTCGGGAAACGCACAGGCCGGATTCGTCGCCTTGGCGCACGCGGTGGCGCCGGGAATGCGCGGCAAGGGAAAATATTGGCAGGTGCCGGCGGAGTTCTACCCTCCGCTGACGCAGGGCGCAGTCGTGCTGTCGCATTCGCAGCATAAGAAGGAAGCGGAAGATTTCCTGGAGTTCATCAAAACGAAAGAAGCCGGAGACGTGCTTCAGAAATATGGATTTACCCTGAGTTCGTAGCGCCGCCGTCTCGGCGGTTGTCCGGCGGGCGCTAAAAGGCTCGAGAGAGTATGGCAATCGACTGGCAATCATTCTGGCTGACACTGCAACTGGCGATTACGGTATCGCTGATCTTGTTCGTGATTGGCCTGCCTATCGCTTACTGGATTGCCTTCTCTCGTTGGCGCTGGAGGTTTCTGGTAGAGACGGTCGTTGCCCTGCCTATCGTGCTTCCTCCGACCGTGCTGGGATTCTACGTTCTCGTGGCGCTGGGACCGCGCAGCCCGCTCGGCCGCCTGTGGATATCCCTCACCGGACACACACTGGCGTTCACCTTCAGCGGCTTGGTGATCGGTTCCATTCTCTACAGCCTGCCCTTCGCCGTGCAGCCCTTTGCGGCGTCATTCGCAGGAGTGGACCGCAAGCTTGTCGCGGCTTCGGCGACGCTCGGGGCTTCCCCGCTGCGAACGTTCGTCCGCGTAATTGCGCCACTCTCCGTCCCCGGTTTGATTGCGGGGACCGCCCTGAGTTTTGCGCACACCATGGGAGAGTTCGGCGTCGTGCTGATGGTGGGCGGCAACATTCCCGGCATCACGCGCACGGTTTCCATCGATATCTTTGACCGCGTCCAAGCCTCGGACTATGCCGGGGCCAACGCAACTGCGCTACTGTTGCTGGCGTTTTCCTTTATCGTGCTGGCGCTGGTGTACGGAATGAACCGCAAGGCATGGATTATTGGGCCAGTAAAATAATTGACGTTATCTATGAGCGACTCGCGCATCGACGAACTTCCAGCCCATGCTGCCTCGCTGCCCGTCGCCTCCGAGCGAAGGGTGGTTGGCACGATGCTGGCAGCGCGGTGCCGCAAGCACTTTCCCGGGCAGCCCCAGGAATTCGTACTGGATGTTGAGTTCAACGCCGCTCCGGGATTCACCATCCTGTTTGGCCCATCCGGCGCCGGCAAGACGACCCTGCTCGATTGCGTTGTCGGTTTGGCGGAGCCCGGCGCAGGTCGCATCTCCATTGGCGACCGCGTTTTATTTGATGCCGCTCAGTGCATCAACGTTCCTGTATCCAAAAGGCGCGTCGGATACGTCTTTCAAAACCTCGCCCTGTTTCCGCATCTGACCGTCGAGCAGAACATCCAATTCGGCGTCGCGCACTTGTCGCCGGCGGAACGCGCGTCACGAACATCCGCGATTCTGGAAGCATTCCGGATTCCGCACCTCGCGCGGCGCTACCCGCGCGAAATTTCCGGTGGCGAAAAGCAGCGCACGGCCCTGGCGCGCACGCTCGTGACTGATCCTGCGGTGCTGCTCCTCGACGAACCGCTGGCCGCCCTTGACGCCATCACCAAGGCGAAGATCATTGACGACCTGCGCACCTGGAACCTCGCGCACCGGATTCCCATTCTTTATGTCACGCATAGCCGCGAAGAGGTCTTCGCCTTGGGAGAAAACCTGCTGGTACTCGACGCCGGAAAAATCGTAGCCCAGGGTACTCCGCACGAAGTAAT
>Ga0207693_10000620_pt1 | contig 31753 bp, 34 predicted proteins | sample LARL81metaG_FD_184347 | JGI IMG/M metagenome (GOLD analysis project Ga0207693, IMG submission 184347) | Corn, switchgrass and miscanthus rhizosphere microbial communities from Kellogg Biological Station, Michigan, USA - LAR L8-1 metaG... | ecosystem: Host-associated > Plants > Roots >... | reverse complement strand
CACATCGTCCAGCAAGCCACGCCAGAGCCCAAGCGCCTTGCCGGTGTCGCCGCGCGCTGCCGCCGCGAGACCCACATAATATCGCGCCGCGCGGTCTTTCGGATCGAGGGCCAATGCCTGGGCGAAGGCGGCCTCCGCCTCGGGTGTTACCGCGCCGGCAGCGTCCTGTGTCAATGCTTCGCCATAGGCGGAATACAAAAAGGACTGTACCGCGCCCAACTGCCGTTGCGCGGTGATGGCGCGCGCAAAGGCTTTGGCAGCATCACCCGGATCGTTGGCCGTTAAATACGCGCGTCCGAGAATGGCCCAGCCGCGCGGGTCGGCCTGTCTGCTGCGCACGACCAACGCCAGACGTCCAATCAGCGCGTTCAGATCGCGCGAGTTGTCACCCTCAAGAGCACGCGCCGCAAGCGTCGGATGGCCGAATTGGAGGTAGAGCGCACCGCCAGTGCCCAATACGAAAAAGGCCGCAGCACTCGCGAGCATGTAGCGGCCGCGGTTGCCGCGTCGGCGCAAGAGCGGCCAAGCCACGAAGCCGCACGCGACAAACCCGACCAGCGTGAAGATGGCGTAGGTCAGAAAAATCATGCGCTCTCCGGCGGCTTGCGACGGTATTTTCCCTTGGCGAGCGCCACGATCATGCCGCGAATGGTGCGGACTTCCTGGTCGGTGAGATTGGCGCGGTTCAGAAGTGCGCGCATGTGGCGGATCATCGGAGTCTCCTTGCTCGGTGGATAGAGAAAGCCCGATGTCAGAAGTTCGCGCTCGAGATGTTCGAACAGTTGAAACATTTCCTCGCGCGTCGCGCGCTTGGCAATCGGACCGTGATCGATACGGATGGCTGGCGTTGCATCGCTAGCGCAAAACCATTCGTAACAGAGCAGCATCACCGACTGCGCGAGATTGAGCGAGGAGAATTCCGCCGTCGGTATCGTCACGATGGCACTAGCAAGCGAAACTTCCTCATTGTCGAGGCCGGAGCGCTCGCTGCCGAACAGCAGTCCGCACTTCACGCCTCTCGCGCTAGCGACACGCAGTTGGCGTGCGGCTTCTGGCGGCGTCACGACAGGCTTCGCGACACCGCGTTCACGCGCCGTAGCGGCAAATACGAGCTGCAATTCAGCCAACGCCGTCGGCACATCGTCGTAGAGCCGTACTGTTTGAAGAAGATCAGCCGCCCCGGCTGCCATGTGGACGGCTTTTTCGCTGGGCCAGCCGTCGCGCGGCGCCACCAGCCGTAAATCAGATAAGCCGAAATTCTTCATCGCCCGCGCCGCCGCGCCGATATTCTCGCCCAATTGGGGCCGGGACAGGATGATCGCAGGGGCCTGCATGTCTTTCGTGCTGTCAGAAAACGGCGATACTAATGTCGCGCATTGAGCCTAAGAGCAATCATTTCCGAATTGCAGTCGCATGATCGTCGCTTTGACGATCTGACCGTCGCTCGCTATACCCCGCCCGCCGCACCTTTCCGAGGACGTTCATGGACAAGATCAAAGTCGCCAATCCGATCGTCGAACTCGATGGCGACGAGATGACCCGCATCATCTGGGCCCTCATTCGCAACAAACTGATCCTGCCCTACCTCGACGTCAAACTTGAATATTTCGATCTGGGAATCGAGCATCGCGACGCGACCGCCGATCAGGTCACGATCGACGCGGCCGAAGCGATCAAGCGCGTCGGTGTCGGCGTCAAATGCGCGACCATCACGCCGGACGAGGCTCGGGTCAAAGAATTCAAGCTCAAGAAGATGTGGAAATCGCCCAATGGCACCATCCGCAACATTCTGGGTGGCGTCATCTTCCGCGAGCCCATCATCTGCAAGAACGTGCCGCGTCTCGTGCCCGGTTGGACCAAGCCGATTGTCGTCGGCCGTCATGCCTTCGGCGATCAATATCGCGCCACCGATTTCCGCTTTCCGGGAAAGGGCAAATTGACCATCAAGTTCGTCGGTGACGACGGCAGGGTGATCGAGCACGAGGTATTTCAGTCGCCGGGCGCCGGCGTCGCCCTGGCCATGTACAATCTCGACGAGTCGATCCGCGAATTTGCGCGTGCCTCGATGAACTACGGCATCCTGCGCAAATGGCCCGTGTACCTGTCGACCAAGAATACGATTCTCAAGGCCTATGACGGTCGCTTCAAGGACATCTTCCAGGAGGTCTTTGAGAAGGAGTTCGAGGCGAAGTTCAAGGAACTCGACATTACCTATGAGCACAGATTGATCGACGATATGGTGGCGAGCGCGCTCAAATGGAGCGGCGGCTATGTCTGGGCATGCAAGAATTATGATGGCGATGTGCAGTCCGACACGGTTGCACAAGGCTTCGGCTCGCTCGGACTGATGACGAGTGTCCTGTTGTCGCCGGACGGCAAGACGGTGGAAGCAGAGGCCGCGCACGGCACCGTGACGCGGCACTATCGCGAACACCAGAAGGGAAAGTCGACATCGACCAATTCCATCGCCTCGATCTTTGCCTGGACGCGCGGCCTTGCCCATCGCGCAAAGCTCGACGGCAATGCGGCGCTCGACAAATTCGCTCACACGCTCGAGAAGGTATGCGTCGACACCGTCGAAGCCGGCTATATGACAAAGGATCTCGCGCTGCTTGTCGGTCCGGAGCAAAAGTGGCTGACGACGGAAGGTTTCCTCGACAAGGTCGATGAGAACTTGAAAAAGGCGATGAACTAGAGCGCGTTTTTGTCAGCAGTCTGCATGCGTTTCGAGCATGCCGGTCTTGCGTTATTGTTCTTGATTCGTTCTCAACGCGCGGGTAGGCTCCCCGGCCAAACTGGGGAGCTGCAAATGATCGGTTATGTCACGATTGGCGCCAAGGATAGCGAGGTGTCGGGCAAGTTTTATGACGCCGTGTTCGGCGCCGTTGGCCATGAGCGCAAATTTTCGGATGGCGGCTGGATCGGCTATGGGCCGAAGGGCAAGGACGAGCACAATGTCTTCGTCTGCCCACCGTTCAACAAGGAACCGGCAACCTTCGGCAACGGCTCCATGGTCGCGTTCAAGGTGAAGAACGCCGAGGAAGTAAAGGCCGCGCACACTGCAGGATTGAAATCGGGCGGTACCGACGAAGGCGGGCCCGGTTATCGGCCGCCCGAAAAACAAAGTTGGTACGGCGCCTATCTGCGCGATCCTACGGGCAATAAGATCTGCGTCTTCTTCACGCCTTAAGGGCGCCGAGTGGCCGATTGATCAGACCGGGTCGGCTTCGCGCAGTTCTTCTTTCGAGAGCAGTCCGACCGCTCCCTTGGCCTCTTCGGCGCCGAGTTTGCTGATCTGCCGCTTGAGGTCGGGATGCTTGCGCAGGAGTCCGTCAAAGTCGTTCGACGACAGTGACAGCAGCCGTGTCGACGTCACTGCGATGATTGATGCCTCGCGCATCGTTTCTTTGAGCAGCGCCAGTTCGCCGAAGAAGGCACCGGTGGAAAAGCGCAACTTGCGTCCCGGCATCTGCACTTCAATCTCGCCGGCGACGATGAAGTACATTGCCGCCGCATGTTCGCCGGGTCCCGAAATGACTTCACCGGCGCTCACCGCCTGCGCCCGCAGCATTCCCATCATCTCGCCGACCGTCTGCGCGTCGAAACCCTTGAACAGCGGCACGCGCGCCAACATGCCGAACGTCACGACAAAGTCGCGGCGATGGATGGAATTGGCGAAGCCCGTCGCCACGATGCCCACCGGAAGCGCCGCCAACGCCAGGCCGACGATCATCGTTATGCCGGCGACGAGGCGGCCAAGCGCTGTGTGTGGTATCGCATCGCCGTAGCCGACCGTCGTCAAAGTGGAAACAGCCCACCACATGGCGCTCGGAATCGTACCGAAGACTTTGGGCTGTAGCGCGCCTTCGACGGTATGCATCGAGGCCGCGGCAAGCAGCATGGCGCAGAGGAATAGCAGCAGGCAGCCGAACAGCGCGCGCCGCTCATCGACGATGACGCGCGCCAATGCGGACAGCGCCGGCGAGTAGCGCGCGATCTTGAGCAGGCGTAAGAGCCGCACCAGCCTCAGCACGCGCAAGTCGATAAACGGCACGAACGCCGCGACGAAGGCGGGCGCGATGGCGATGAAGTCGATCACCATCAACGCGCGGGTGGCATAATAGAGCCGTCCCGCCACCGCTCCGCGCGCACCGACCGACGGATCTTCCGGCGCCGTCCACAGTCGCGCAAAATACTCGACCGCGAACACCGCGATCGAAATGAATTCGAAGGCGATCAGGGGTCGGTCATAGTCATGCTCGAACGCCGGAATGCTCTGCAAGGTGTAGGCAACGACGTTGAGTGCGATCAGGCCGATGAGTGTCGCCTCGACAATCACGCCGAGGGGACCACCGATGCGTCCGCCTTCAAGCGCAAGATAGGCGCGCCGGCGCAGACTTTCCTCGCCTGGGGCTCGCATCCTCAAGCCACAGGCACGAGCGCGGCGAGCCGCCTTTCGATGGCGGCGATCGCCTCGGCCGCCTTGGTGCCGTCGGGACCGCCGGCCTGCGCCATGTCGGGGCGTCCGCCGCCGCCTTTGCCGCCAAGTGCTTCTGCGCCCAGTCGGACAAGGTCCACGGCACTGATGCGCGAGGTCAGATCATCGGTCACACCGACGACGAGTGATGCTTTACCGTCCGCAACCGCGACGAAGGCCACGACGCCCGATCCGACTTTGGATTTGGCGTCGTCCGCCAGGCCTTTGAGGTCCTTTGCGCTGACGCCCTCGACCACGCGCAGGATCGCCTTGACGCCGGCAATCGTCTTTGCGCCATCGCCGTCGGCGGACTTCGGCGGTCCCGCTAGCGCCAAGGCTCTCTTGGCATGGGCAAGTTCGCGCTCGAGGCGCCGGCGCTCATCGGCCAGTTGCGTCACGCGCTGGGTCAGCTCGGCGGCACTGGTCTTGAGGGCTGCAGCCGCCTCGCGCGCGATTTCCGCTTGGCCGGACAGATACTTTCGCGCTCCTTCGCTGGTCAGCGCTTCGATACGGCGCACGCCCGCCGCCACCGCGCTCTCCGAAAGGATCGTGAAGAGACCGATGTCGCCAAGCCGGCGCACGTGCGTGCCGCCGCACAATTCGACGGAGTAGGGTTTGGCCTCGTTTAGATCCTCACCCATCGTCAGCACGCGGACCTCGTCGCCGTATTTCTCGCCGAACAGCGCCTCAGCGCCCGCCGCCACCGCCTGATCGGTCGGCATGATCCGTGTCAGCGCATCGGAATTCTGCCGGATCACCGCATTGACCATCAGTTCGATGCGCTCGAGTTCGTCCGCGGTCACGGGTTTGGGATGACTGAAATCGAAGCGCAGCCTGTCCGGCGCAACGAGCGAGCCTTTCTGGGACACATGATTGCCGAGCACTCGCTTCAATGCGGCATGCAGCAAATGAGTCGCCGAGTGATTGGCGCGCGTGGCGCGGCGCTTCTCGCCGTCGACGACGAAGTCCACCGTGTCGCCGACCTTGAATTCGCCTTTCGTCACCTTGACGACGTGAACGTGCAATGCGCCGAGTTTCTTCTCGGTATCTTGGACGATGCCTTCGCCGCCGCTCGACGTGACCGTTCCCGTATCGCCGACCTGGCCGCCCGACTCGGCATAAAATGGCGTCTGGTTTGCGAGCAGGAGGACGGTCTCGCCTGCCTTGGCGTCGTTGACCCGCGCACCGTTCATGAACAGGGCCAGAATGTTGCCCTCGGCGACCTCGGTCTCGTAGCCGAGAAATTCGGTCGAGCCGAATTCGTCGCGCGCGGCGAACCATTGGGCGTCCGTCGCCGCCTCGCCCGATCCTGCCCAGGCCTTGCGGGCATCGGCGCGCTGCTTCGCCATAGCGGCATCAAAGCCGTCGGTGTCGACGCCGATGCCCTTGGCTTTTAAGGCATCCTGCGTGAGGTCGAGCGGAAAGCCGTAGGTGTCGTAAAGGCGGAACGCGACATCGCCGGCGAGCTTGTCGCCTTTTTTTAGCGAACTGCTGGCATCGTCGAGCAGCTTGATGCCGCGCGCCAGCGTATCGCGGAAGCGCACTTCCTCGAGTTTCAACGTTTCTCCGATCAGGCCCTCGGCGCGTTTCAGCTCCGGGTAGGCCTGGCCCATTTCCGCTACCAGCGCCGGCACCAGGCGATGCATCAGCGGCTCCTTTGAGCCGATGAGATGCGCATGGCGCATGGCGCGGCGCATGATGCGGCGAAGCACATAGCCGCGCCCCTCGTTCGATGGCAGCACGCCGTCGGCGATCAGGAATGAGGTGGCGCGCAGATGATCGGCGATGATGCGATGGCTGAACACCGCTTCGCCCTCGGCTTTCGCGCCGGAAATGTCGACCGATGCGGCGATCAGATGGCGGAACAAGTCGATCTCGTAATTGTTCGTCACGCCCTCGAGGATCGCGGTGATGCGTTCGAGGCCCATACCGGTGTCGATCGACGGCCGCGGCAGGTCGATGCGCGTCTTCTCGTCGATCTGCTCGAATTGCATGAAAACGAGATTCCAGAATTCGAGGAACCGGTCACCGTCTTCCTCGGCGCTTCCAGGCGGTCCGCCCTCCACGCCGTCGCCCTGGTCGTAGAAAATCTCCGAACAATAGCCTTGCGGGCCGAGCGGACCCATCGCCCACAGATTGTCCTCGTGGCCGACGATGCGTTCGTCGGGAAGCCCTGCGATCTTCTTCCAGAGATCGCGCGCGGCCTGGTCGCTCGGATAGACGGTGACCCAGAGCTTGTCCTTCTTCAGCCCGGCCGTGCGCGAGACATAGTCCCAGGCATATTCGATCGCGGCCTCCTTGAAGTAATCGCCGAAGGAGAAATTGCCGAGCATCTCGAAGAATGTGTGATGGCGGGCGGTGTAGCCGACATTGTCGAGGTCGTTGTGCTTGCCGCCGGCGCGCACGCATTTCTGCACGCTAGTGGCGCGCTGATAGGGCCGCTTTTCCGCGCCGGTGAAGGCGTTCTTGAATTGGACCATGCCGGCATTGGTGAAGAGCAATGTCGGGTCATTGCGCGGCACGAGCGGGCTCGACGGCACGACCGTATGCTGGCGGTCCCGGAAGTAGTCCAGGAAGGACGCGCGAATGTCCGACAGGCTTGTCATGGGGGATTATGTAGCCGCCGCACCAATTCCTGTCATCCCCGGCGACGGAATGGCAGGCGGTCCGTTGATATCGCGTCCTCAAATCGGGAAATGCGAGGCAAAAAACGAAGGGGCGCCCCGTGGCAGCAGCGCCCCTTCGCCGGAGTCGTTCCCTCATGCCAATAAAGGAACGAACGCTGTGACGGCCCGCCTATTCCTCGGCGTCCGTTTCCTTGTCTTCGCCGCCGATCACCAGGTTCTGACCGATGAGCCCGGCATTGGCGCGGATCGCCGCCTCGATCTTGGCGGCGACGTCTGGATTGGCGGCCAGAAATGCCTTGGCGGCCTCGCGGCCCTGGCCGATGCGTTCGCCATCGCAGGAGAACCACGAGCCCGATTTCTCCACCACATTGGCCTTCACGCCGAGGTCCAGCAGTTCGCCTGTCTTGGAAATGCCGGCGCCATACATGATGTCGAACTCGACCTGCTTGAAGGGCGGGGCGACCTTGTTCTTGACGACCTTGACGCGGGTCTGGTTGCCGACGACTTCGTCGCGATCCTTGATCGCGCCGATGCGGCGAATGTCGAGGCGTACCGACGCATAGAATTTGAGCGCATTGCCGCCGGTCGTGGTCTCGGGATTGCCGAACATGATGCCGATCTTCATGCGGATCTGATTGATGAAAAGCACGATGGTGTTGGACTTCGAAATCGAGGCGGTGAGCTTGCGCAGCGCCTGACTCATCAGCCGCGCCTGCAGACCGGGGAGCGAATCGCCCATTTCGCCTTCGAGTTCGGCCTTTGGCGTGAGCGCCGCGACCGAGTCGATGACGACGATGTCGACCCCGCCGGAGCGCACCAGCGTGTCGGTAATTTCCAGCGCCTGCTCGCCCGTGTCGGGCTGGGAGATCAGCATCTCGTCGATGTCGACGCCGAGCTTCTTGGCGTAACCAGGATCCATCGCGTGTTCGGCGTCGATATAGGCCGCGATGCCGCCCTTCTTCTGGATCTCGGCGACGACATGCAAGGCGAGCGTAGTCTTGCCGGAGGACTCCGGACCATAAACCTCGATCACACGGCCACGCGGCAAGCCGCCGATGCCAAGCGCAATGTCGAGACCAAGCGAGCCGGTCGAAACCGCATCGGTCGCGACGCCGAGATCGCGCGCACCCATCTTCATGACCGAACCCTTGCCGAACGCCCGGTCGATCTGGGTCAGCGCCGCCTCCAGCGCGCGCTTTTTCTCGGTGTTTTCTTCCTTGCCCACTACCCGCAAAGCCGCCTGTGACATGAGAACCGTCTCCTTATTTCAGAGCCGCCTGGAAAACCCAAGCCGCCGCCACGAAGACGTGAAAGTACACGCTTTGTTCTCATTGGCAAGACACCGGCTAATGCGTTGAAAAAGCTTAAAGATACCAAATCTTGTTCGCAAACCGTTCTTACAATGTCCCCACGGCGTGCTGACCGCGAATCCTCTCCCGACGCGTGCCGGGGCTGTGCCTACTCTCTAGGTCACACGCTTCGGCGCGGGCGCAGCGGCGAGCACTTCCTTGACCTTGGCGGCGAGTTGCTTGAGGCCGAAAGGCTTGGGTAGGAAGTGCAGGTCTTCGGCCTTCTCCTCGTTGCGCCGGAACGTCTCCTCGGCATAGCCGGACATGAAGATCACCGCCATGTCGGGGCGGATGCGCTTGACGGCCCGTACGAGGGTCGGCCCGTCCATGTTCGGCATCACGACGTCGGTGATGAGAAGATGGATCGGCGACTTGGCGTTCTGCACGATCTCCAGCGCTTCTTCGCCGCCTGCTGCTTCGAGCACGCTGTAACCGCGCAATTTCAGCGCGCGCGCCGCAAAGCTGCGCACCGCTTCCTCATCTTCGACGAGAAGGATCGTATCTTGCCCGGTCACGTCACGTGGGCTTGCGCGTTCGGTTTCGGCCGTGACGGGCGCACTTTCGTCAATCCGGTGGCGTGGCAGAAAAACCTTGAACGTCGTGCCCTTGCCGACATCGCTGTCGACGGTGATGAAACCGCCGCTTTGCTTGACGATGCCGTAGACGGTGGCGAGGCCGAGGCCTGTTCCTTGTCCGACCGGCTTGGTCGTGAAGAACGGATCGAAGATCTTGCCCTGATGCTCCTTCGGGATGCCGACCCCTGTGTCGGCGACTTCGATGCGAACATAGTCTCCGGCGGGCATGATGGCGGTGCCGAGCGTCGAGGGGGTGGTGACCACATCGTTGGTGGTGCGGATCGTCACCGTGCCGCCCTTGGGCATCGCGTCGCGCGCGTTGACGACGAGATTGATGATGGCGTTCGAGAGCTGCGCTTCGTCGGCATGGACCGGCCAGACATCGGCGCCGTGTTCGAGTTTGAGGTCTACACCTTCGCGCAACAGGCGCCGCAACATGAGAGCGAGTTCGCCCACGACGTCGCGCACGGCGAGCACGCGCGGCTGCATGGTCTGCTTGCGCGAAAACGCCAACAGCTGGCCCACGAGCGTCGCCGCGCGCAGCGCATTCTGGTGGATTTCGTTGATTTCCTTGAATGAGGGATCGCCCGCCTGATGTCGCATCAGGAGGAATTCGGAATTGCCGATGATGACGGTGAGGAGATTGTTGAAGTCGTGCGCCACGCCACCGGCCAGCTGTCCGACGGCCTGCATCTTCTGCGATTGCGCGAACTTTGTCTCAAGCGCTTTCTGCTCCGAAACGTCGACGAGATACAGAATGACGCGGCCACCGCTGACGGGACTGGCGAAGAGTTCGGCCGAACGATCCTCATGACCGGCGGCACGCAGTTCGGCGGAAGCGACATTGTTCGCCCCGCGCGCGGCCTGCGCGATCAACTCGGCGATGCGCGTGCGGTCTTGGGTCTCGACGAGTTGCGCGAAACTTCGTCCGGCAAGTGCGCCGGCAATGCCAAAGAAGTTTGCAAACGCCGGATTGGCGTCTATGAGCTTGCCCGCGCCATCCGAGAACGCGACGCCGACGGGCGCATCGCGAAATATGTCGCCGAGATTTGGCGGCGCAACCGGCTCGCTTGCTGGCTTCGCAGCGGCTGCCGCAGCTGTCGCGGATTTCGATGCCGCCAGTCGTGGCGCGAACCACCACGCCGTCTGCGCGTTGGACAATGGCCGCACGGCGGCGACGATTTCTATTCCGGGACCGACCGCAAAAGTCTCCTCGCGTGCTTTTCGCTCCGCGGCGCTGCGCGTCAGGCGATAGAGCACGGCCGAGGACGGTTCGCCCAGGAGAGCCAGCTCCGGCGGTGGGGCGGCTTGGCCAGCTTCGGCACCGCACATTCGGCGGTAGACGTCGTTGCAGTCGAGCACCGCGCCGTCCGCTGCGGTGACGGCCCAGGCGATGTTCGCGCGCGCCGCGGCCTCGGCCACCCTTCGGGCGTCGGCCGTGCTGAGCTTTTCCTTCGGCCAGATGGCGAAGAGGAACAGTCCTGCCACCGCGCCGATTGCGGCTACGAGGAGCGCGCCCAACCAGCCGGCAAATTGGGGCGTCGCCACGGCGAGGCCCGCAGCCACCAGCGCGAGACACAAAAGGCCAAGCGCCGCCCAGCGCCAGACGCCGACCGGGATGCCGAAACTGGTGCTGAAGCTCTGGGTCGCCATCATGATTCGAACCGGGCCAAGGTAGGCTTTTTTTGCGCCCAAGTCCTGCCGCCGGCCGCGGCGTACGCCTTTGGCGAGATGGGCGATTCGAGCCTAGACTTTGGCTGCTACTGCTGGGGAAGGACCATGAACAAGCCCGAACGGATCGTCACGGATGAAGTGCTTTACGAGGTGAAGGACCACGTCGCGACCATCACGCTGAACGCGCCAGACCGCATGAACACGATCTCGGGCCCGATGCTGGGCGCACTGGCGCAGGCACTGGTCGACGCCGAAGCTGACCGCGAGGTGCGCTGCATCATTCTTACCGGCGCAGGGCGCGCCTTCTGTGCCGGCCTGGACCTCAGGGCGCAGACGCAAGGCAAGGGACTCGAGATCGGCGGCGGCGCCGGTGCAGTCTCGACTGACATCGACCTGCGCAACACGCCGCCGACGGTTCTGCACGCCATGAACAAGCCCGTCATCTGCGCCATTAACGGCGGCGTCGCGGGCTATGGTGCCGACACGGCACTTGGCTGCGACATTCGCCTCATGGCCAAGTCGGCGAAGTTCGCACTCTCCTTCGTCAAGCGCGGCATTCTTCCCGAATCCGGCGGCACCTGGCTGTTGCCGCGCATGCTCGGTTGGTCGAAGGCGGCCGAGATTTTTTTCACCGGCCGCACGCTGACCGCCGAGCAGTGTCTGGAGCAGGGCCTCGTCTCCGAGGTCGTGCCCGATGCGGAGTTGATGCCGCGTGCGATGGCCTTGGCCTTGGAGATCGCAGCCAATGCACCACTCGCCGTGCAAGCGGCCAAGCGGATGATGCGCATGGGCTTGAGCGAGCCCTTCAACGAGCATGTGCACCACGTCTATCTGCAACTCCTGCCCATGATGCGCACCGAAGATGCGCGCGAAGGCATGCTCGCCTTCGTCGAAAAGCGCGCGCCGAAGTTCAAGGGTCGCTGACCGACTGGACAGGCACGCCAGCCTTGCGCACATTTGGTCGAGGGGATCACACGATGGGCGCATTGCCAGAGCGGACGATCGAATATAACGGCTTCATCACCGAGGCACGGCGCTGGTCGTCGTTCCGTCACCGTCCCGACGACATCTTCATTTGTACGCCACCCAAATGCGGCACCACCTGGACACAGGCGATTTGCGCCATGCTCGTCTTCGGTCGTGCCGACATCGAAGTGCAGCCGGGCAACATCTCGCCCTGGCTCGACGCCAACTTCATGCCGGAAGCCGCCGTCAATGCAATGTTGGAAGCGCAGACGCACCGGCGCTACCTCAAGACGCACACCCCGCTCGACGGCATTCCCTACTTTCCCGAATGTCAGTACCTGGCGGTCTTCCGCGATCCGCGCGATGCCTATTTCTCGATGGCCAACCATCTCGTGAACATGAACCTGCCGCCGGACGCGCCGCCGGTACCGCGCCGTGCCGAGACCTTTGAGGAATGGGCGAGCGAGCCGTGGATGCCGGGCCAGGCGCAACAACTCTCGCTGTCGTTTGTGCTCCATCATCTTGTGACGTTTTGGAACTATCGCCACCTGCCGAACATTCACCTGTTCCACTATTCCGACTTGAAGCGTGATTTGGCCGGCGGCGTCCGCGCGATGGCGAAAGCTGTTGGCGTTAAGCTCGACGAGTCTACGATTGCGGCAATTGCCGACGCCGCCCAGTTCCAAAACATGCGTGCCAAAGCACCGAAATTTGCGCCGGGCGCCGGCACGGGCGTTTGGAAAAGCGAAACGAACTTCTTCGACAAGGCGCGGCAGGGCGAGTGGCGCGAGCGCATCAGCGAACGCGATTCTGCCGCCTATCAGGCAATGATCGCCAAGACCTTGTCGCCAGACTGTGCCGCATGGCTTGAAAACGGCGACGCGTTGCGGGGCTGAGTCACTCTGCGGCTTGTTTCATATCCACCGGTTTGCGTGAGCGGTGAAACGGCCGGTCGCCGAGGATGGTCGCCCGGTTCATGATGCGCCGGTGCGGTAAATAATCGTTCACAGCATAGTGCTGGGTGATGCGGTTGTCCCAGAAGGCAATCGCATTCGGCTTCCACTTCCAACGCACCTGGAATTCAGGCTTCTGGATGTGGACGAACAGCATCTTGAGGAGCGCCTCGCTTTCCTCGCGACGCAGTCCCTTGATCCGCTCAGTGAAGCCATAATTGACAAAGAGCGAGTCTGCGCCGGTTTCCGGGTGCGTGCGCACCACCGGATGAAGGACGGGCGGATGTTCCTCAAGCGCCTTGCTGTGCTTGTCGGCGCCAGCCTCTTTCGCCACCTGTCCGCGGGTGGGAAAGCCGCGCGCGAAATCATGCACGGCGTCGAGCTCGCAAAGAAAGCGTTGCAACGGTTTCGACAATCCTTCGTAAGCGGCCTGCATGTTCGCAAAGCAGGTGTCGCCACCCTCCGGCGGCAGCAGCTTGGCGTAGAGTATGGCGCCGAGCGGCGGCGTCTCGATGAACGTCACGTCGGTGTGCCAAGCATCATTGTCGGTGGGATTGCCGGCATGATTGTCGAGGATGAACATCTCCGGCGCTTCGGGAACACCAGGATAAAGCGGGTGGGTGTGAAGCTTTCCGAACCGCGCGGCGAAGTCGCGGTGCTCGACCGGCGTGATGTGCTGGTCCTCGAAGAAGATCACCTTGTGGGCGAGAAGCGCGGCGCGGATCTGGGCGATCGCTTCGTCGGGCTGGTGTTGCGACAGGTCGACGCCTTCGACCACAGCGCCGATGGCAGGTGTCAGTGCTCGCGTGGTGATCGTCGTCATGTCGTCCTCGAGTCCGTCGCAGTATGCGCGCAAACTATCTGGCAGCAACGCGACTGGATGTAAGCGGAGGACGTCATGGGGCCAAATTTTTTGCTCTTGACAGACACGATATTTCTATTATTTTGGAAACATGGAATCATCTAAGGCATTGGCGGGATTGGCAGCGCTGGCACAGGAGACGCGCCTGGCCATTTTTCGGCGCTTGGTGAGAGCCGGCCCCGCTGGAGAGGCGGCCGGTTCGATTGCCGATGCTTTGGGTACGCCTGCGCCGACGCTGTCCTTTCATCTCAAAGAGCTGGAACGCGCCGGACTGATCACGCAGCGGCGCGAGAGCCGCAGTCTTTTCTACGCCGCGCACTTTAACGGCATGCGCGAACTCCTCGCCTACCTCATGGAGGATTGCTGCGCCGGCCGCCCGGAAATCTGTGCCTTTCAAGCCATGGAGAATTGCGATGAACCGACTGCATGTGCACCTGCACGTAAATGACCTTGCCCAATCCGTCCGCTTCTACAGCGCTCTGTTCGGCACCGAACCCAGCAAGCGCGAGGCCGACTATGCCAAGTGGATGCTCGACGATCCGCGCGTAAATTTCGCGATCTCGACCGGAGGCGAAGCGGGGCTCAGCCATCTGGGAATTCAGGTTGACGATGACAGCGCGCTCGCCGCAGCGACGGCGCGGGCGGTGAAGGCCGCGGGCAGCGTATTGGAAGAGAAGAGCGCCAACTGCTGCTATGCCGTAAGCGACAAGGCCTGGGCGACCGATCCGCAAGGCGTGCGCTGGGAAACCTTCCGCACCACCGGTGACCTCACCGTCTACGGCATCGGCGCCGAGAAAACGAACACTGCGACGCAGGCCTCCTGTTGCACGGCGACGTGAGGATGGCGGATCGAGTCTTCAACGTTCTCTTTCTCTGCACCGGAAATTCGGCGCGCTCGATCATCGCCGAGGGACTTTTGAACTTCGAGGGAAAGGGACGCTTCCGCGCTTATTCCGCCGGCAGTTTTCCGAGCGGTAAAGTCAATCCTCTGGCACTGGAGGCCCTGGAGCGCGCGGGGATTCCTGTGGGCTCGTATCATTCAAAAAGCTGGGACGAATTCGCCAAGCCCGGCGCGCCAGCGATGGATTTTGTCTTCACGGTCTGCGACGACGCGGCGGGCGAGGTGTGCCCGGTCTGGCCTGGTCACCCCGTCACCGCGCACTGGGGTATTCCCGATCCGGCGAAGTTCAGCGGCAGCGACGCCGAAAAGAAGCGTCAGTTCGCGGAAACGCTGCGCGTCCTCGCCAACCGTATCCGCGTCTTCGTGGCACTGCCGTTCGACAAACTCGATCGCCTCTCGCTCAAGAAACATGTCGACGACATCGGAAACACCTGAGTTCCTTCGTCCTTTGGTCGCGGAGGCGCTGGGCACGCTGCTGCTTGTTGCGGGCGTCGTCGGCTCCGGCATCATGGCGCAGCGACTGACGCACGACGTTGCAATGCAACTGCTTTGCAACACGCTCGCCACCGGCGCGCTCTTGACGGTCCTGATCCTGATTTTCGCGCCGATTTCCGGTGCGCAATTCAATCCCGCAGTGACGCTGGCGCTGTCGCTGCGTCGCGAAATCTCAACGACGCGCGCTCTCCTCACGGTCATTGCGCAGCTATCCGGCGGGATAGCGGGAACGTTTCTGGCGCATCTCATGTTCGCGCTGCCCATGCTGGCTGCAGGTACAACCGTTCGGACCGGTCCTGCGCAATGGCTCGCAGAAATGGTCGCAACGGCGGGACTGTTGTTGACGATTTTCGGCTGCCGCGGGCAAGGCGCGCGTGTCGTCGCGCCGGCAGTCGGGCTCTATATCGCAGCCGCCTACTGGTTCACGTCGTCCACATCCTTCGCCAATCCGGCTGTCACGCTGGCCCGCGCATTGACGCCCAGCTTCGCCGGCATTCGCCCCTACGACGTGCCGGGGTTCGTGCTCGCGCAATGCGTCGCGACGTTAATCGTGGTTCCTCTTGCAAAGTGGCTGTTTGCGAAGTCTCAGCCGGCCGCGACAAGGTCCGGTTGACCTGTGGCGACCGCTCGCCACCCGGCCACGATGAACCCGGCGCCGAACGCGACGCCTGCGAGGATCGTCATGAGAGCAAGTGCAAAGCCCAACACGCCAATCACGCCGAACCCGAACGCCGACAGCCAAAGTATGGCCGAGGCGGTGTCGGTCCCGCGCATAAGGGACACTGCCGAGAGGATCACCAGACCGCTCAACGCAATCGCGGCGGCGAGCTGATAGCCGGTTGTTCCCAACATGCCGAACGCCGAAGCACGAACCAGCAAGATTCCGACAACGAATATCAGCACTCCGATCACGCCAGCGACGCCAAGCGTCCGACTCAAATATATGCCGGCGATTCCAAGGAGCAGGAAGATATCGGTTGTGAAGTAAAGGACAGCGAGCACATCGGCTGGCAGCGCTTGCGGGACAAAACTGTCGACCACTCTCAGGGCTCCACCGGCGATTGCCGCCAGTCCAAGCGGGTGCACGAGAGTCGGCATTCAACCCTCGCGCGCAATGAAGTCGCGCGCCTGCGTCGCGAGGCGCAGGCTGTGATGACGCTTTTGCGGTGTGTGCAGATAACGATTCATCGCTGTGCACATTTCGTCGGCCCAGGGCGCGTCCGGCGCCGCCACAAGTTCATCCTCAAGGGCAAACAGCATTTTGAGGCGATGGCAGGCGATGATGGGCTCGACGATGCCATGGTCATAGAGTCGGCTCATCTCGCCTGAGATGAAATTCTGGCGGTCGACAATGCGAAAATCCGAAACGTCCTGCTGCGCGTTGACGTACGCCTTGTTGCGACCGACGAAAAGCGCCAGTTGCAAGAGTGCATTGGGCCAAAGATCGGGCTGGGCTTCGCAGATGTGACGGGCAGCATTGGCGAATGTGAGCGCATGCGTGAAGTCGAGCCAGCTGACATTGTCTGCGATCTGATTGTCCGTCGCATCATCGTATGCCAAGTCGAAGTGCAGCAGATTCCACGCCGCCGCGCCGAGCAATGCGTCATAGACTTCGCGCGGCGGACGTCCCGAGGATCGCAGTGCGCGTGACAGCGCATCGTCGATGGAGAGACCGATGAAGTCTTGCGACCGCGCCGGCTCTCTTGCGTCACTGTCCCAGGCGGCGCGTGCTTTGTCATAGCCGCGAAACTCCGGCAAGCGTTCTTCACGCGTGGCATTCACCAGCGAACGCACGAGCGCAAGCATGACGGGCAGAGCGGACTGTCGCCCTAGACGTTTGATCAGTTGGCCCGTCTTGTGCGTGTAGATGGCACTGTGGCCGAAGTCGGCATAGTGGGAGAGGGCGGCGCGGCCAAGCGCCCTGCCGATTTCGCCGCGCGCGACACCGGCATCCAGTGCGCCGCGCAGATGGGCGATGGCAGCGGTCTCGTTTTCCGACTCGATTGCGTCCAGGAACGCGTTTGCATCCCAGGGCTGCACGTCGGCCGCATAAGGAAAGCGTTTGGCGCCCACCGTATCCCATGCCAGATGGGCAATGGGCTCGATCATCGCGGCGAGCCGCGCATCATCGGATGGCGCACGCTCGGCAAGCACTAGCCAATCTGCGGCCGCCGCATGCGCATGGGTCGTGCCGAACTCCAGACGCTCGTTGCGCGCCTCGAGCGCGTGGTTGACGGCGATAGTTGCGTCAAAGCCGGCGCGCTCGAGCCGCGCCACCTCGCGCGCCAAGCGCGCCATGTCGTTGTCGGCGATGGCGGCGAGTAGGCCGTCGAGCGCGCGCCGTCTTTGCTCTTCGGCGGGCGGGTCGGTCAGATCGACGAAGATCTCACCGTTTCGCAGTTCGATCCCATAGGTGCGAACCGGATCGCGACCGACGAGTGCCGTGCCGGTAGCGAGATCAAATTTCCAGTTGTGCCAGTTGCAGGTGAGCACGCAGCCCGGGCCCTCGGTGCCTTCGCTCAAGGGATAGCCTTCGTGCGGACAGCGATTGGCGATGGCGAAGTGTTTGCCGCCCGTGCTCAAGAGCAGAACCTGCTTGCCCGCGCGCCGCACCACCTTGCGCCCTTTTTGCCGAAGCTCGGTTTCGCTGATGCCGGTTGCAGTGAACATAGCGGCCCCCTTTTACGAAAGTACGGCCTTTAGAATATCGCCAAGCTTGATTTACGCAAGTACTAGCTTTAGAAAATAACGCATGGCTGCCAAGCATGAGTTACAGGCTACAACCGGACGTGCCGCCGTGCGCGAACTTCTGAAGCGCGAAGGCCCCATTTCGGCCGATTCCGCGGCCGAACGTCTCGGCATTACGGCCATGGCAGTGCGCCAGCATTTCTACGCGCTGCATCAAGCCGGCGAAGCCGATCACATCGAAGAGTTGCGGCCGCGCGGCCGGCCGATAAAGCTGTGGCGGGCGACTGAGGCCGCCGACCCGCATTTTGCAGATTCCCATTCGACTCTCGCCACCGATCTGATCGTGCAGATGAAAAAGGCGTTCGGCGAAGACGGTCTCGACCGACTCCTCAAATTGCGCAATTCCGAGCTCGAAAAGAGCTATCGCGCGAAAACCGACAAGGCGCAGACGCTGAAGGCCAAACTCGACGCGCTGGCGAAGATCCGAAGCGCCGAAGGCTACCTTGCGGAAGTCAGACGCGACTCCGAAACGGACGCGTGGCTGTTCGTGGAGAACCATTGCCCGATCTGCGCGGCGGCGCGGTTGTGCACGGGGCTTTGCCGCGAGGAGCTCGCGCTGTTCCATCGCGTCCTCGGCAGAAAGGTTCGCGTCGAACGCTTGTCGCACATCCTGGCCGGCGCCGGGCGCTGTGCCTATCGCGTGACAGAGACCTGAACTAGGATCGTTTTGTCAGCGCGCCGGACAGTCCGTGACCGAAACCGTTCTTGAACTCAGCAATGTCACGAAGCGCTTTGGCGAATTCACCGCCGTCGACCATTTGAGCTTCACGCTGACGCGCGGGCGCATCCTGGGTTTTCTCGGCCCCAATGGCGCGGGCAAGACGACGACCTTGCGCATGATGCTCGGGATCTTGCCACCCGACGAGGGCGGCATTTCCGTTCTGGGACGCGGAACATCCGAGGTGCGTGCCCGCATCGGCTATCTCCCCGAGGAGCGCGGACTTTATAAGCGCATGCGCGCCGATGCGGCCATCGCCTATATCGCGACGTTGAAAGGATTGAAGCGGCCCGCAGCGCTCGCCCGCGCCCGTTCACTGCTGGCCGATTTCGGCCTTGGCGACTTCGCCCGCGTGCGCATCGAAGGCCTGTCGAAGGGCATGGCGCAGAAGGTACAACTGCTGGCCGCCGTCGCCCACGATCCGGAATTCGTCATTCTCGACGAGCCGTTTTCTGGTCTCGACCCGGTCAATCAGGGCGAACTTGAGGTTTTCATCCGTGGCCTTGCTGCGTCGGGCAAAACCATTCTGTTCTCCACTCATACGATGCAGCATGCCGAACGATTGTGCGATGGCATCGTCGTTATCGCCAAGGGCCGAAAATTGTTTGACGGCACGCTCGACGCGGCGCGCGCGATGTTTCCGCGCCGTGCGCGCGTCGGTTCCGATGCGGATTTGCATTTTTTGGCGGTCGTGCCCGGCGTGCGGCAGATCACGCCGCCGACGCCGGATCAACCCAACTGGACGCTCGACATCGCGGAAGGCAATGATGGCCGCGCCGTTCTCGCCGCCTGCTTCGAGAAAGGCGTGCCGCTGACGCACTTCGACGTTTCACCGCCGACACTTCACGATATCTTCGTCGCGCTGGTGGGAGAGGCGGCATGAGAAACGCCTTCCTCATCGCGCGTCAGGAATTCGTCAAATACGTCACCCGCCGCGGCTTCTTCATCTCGATCCTGATGTTTCCGCTCTGGGTCATGTTCGTCGTGCTGTTGCCACAGTGGACCGGCGGTGCGCCCCAGCGTGTTTTCACCATCGTCGATCACGCCGCCGGTTATCGCGAAGCGATACTGGACGCACTGGCGCGCGAGGATTCGGGGCGCGAGCTCGGCGCACTAGCGGCTTACGCCAATGCCAATGTCGACATGTCAGCCGTGAGGCATGCTGCGCCCCAGATTGCGCGCATGCTGGCAATGCCTCAGGCCTCTCAATCGATCTCCGCGTTTCGCACCTTCGGTGGCAGCCGAGCGGTTCTGTCGGAGCTGGCGCGGTTCATGAAGTCGGCAGCGCGGCCGTTTCATGCGCCGTCTCCGCGCTTCATCTATGTCACGCCGCCCCCGGAGCTTGAACGAATTTCGAGCGAGCAATTCGGCGCTGCAACGCGGCGCTATCTTGATTCTGGTCGCCTTTTTGCAGTGGCGCTCATCCCGAAGGATTTCGGCCGGAATGGTCGCCAGACGGTGCAATACTTTGCCCGCGATTTGTCCGATGGCGATCTGCCAGATTTCATCAGCACGGCGCTTGATGATGCGCTGCATCGCAAGGTGCTGAAACGGCTAGCGCCGGAACTTGTCGACAGCGATGCGCTTGCGTCGACGGCGACGATCGAAGCGCACAATCCGACCAAGGCGAGTACGCAATCGAGCCATGACGACTCGCTCCAAAAGATCGTGCCGGTTGCGCTTGCCGTCATTCTCTTCATCGTCTCGGTGATGAATTCGAGCGTATTGCTGCAAGGCGTCGTCGAGGAGAAATCCACCCGCATGATCGAGGTGCTGCTCTCCTGCGCCACGCCGCGACAGATCACCAGCGGAAAACTCGTCGGTGTCATTGCGGTGGCCCTGATCACAATTGTGATCTGGTCGCTGGCCGTTTTCGGCTTGATGGCGCTCGCCGATGCCCGCACCGTCACGCTCGTTTTCGCCGCGCTGCGTTCCGTTGCGACAGTTGAGACGCTGCCGTTACTTCTCGTCTATTTTTTCTGCGGCCTTCTGATCTACGGCTCTGTCTTCCTGGCGATCGGCAGCATGGCCAATTCGCTGGCCGACGCGCAGTCGCTGCTAGGCCCGTCGATGCTGGTGCTGATGCTCCCCAACCTTCTCATTTCGAGCATCATGCGCGATCCCAACGGTGAGTTGGCCACCATCATTTCCTGGGTGCCGTTCTACACGCCGTTCTTCATGATGCTGCGCATTGCCTCGCATCCGCCGGTGATTGAGGTGTGGGGTACGACGCTGCTGGCGCTGGCGACGACCGCGCTCCTCATCTGGTGGATGGGTCGCATCTTCGCGAACCATGTGCTTACGACCGAGCGGCCGCCATCGTTCGGCGGCCTCGTGCGGCGGGGAGTGCGGCTTGCGACAGGTCGAGCAAACCTGCCGCGGTCAGCGCAAAAATAAGAAAGCCGCTCGTACGGGAGCGGCTCGACTTGACATCGATGCGGACCTTGCCTCAGCGCGGCAGCAGACCTTCGCGTTGCAGGCGCTTGCGCTGCAGTTTGCGATAGCGCCGGATGGCCTCGGCCCGTTCGCGGGCGCGCTTCTCGCTCGGCTTTTCGTAGTGGCCCCGCAGTTTCATTTCGCGGAAGATGCCTTCACGCTGCATCTTCTTCTTCAGCGCTTTCAGCGCCTGATCGATATTGTTGTCGCGAACGATGATTTGCAAAATGCACTCCTACGGGCCCAAATTTGGGAGGCGCGGGTGATAACAGAAGGGTTTTGGCCTGTCCACCGCACTTGAAAATGGCTGACCAAATTCCTATCTGTGGCGTGCCGCGATTTGGAGTAGGAAGCGAACGGGCCGCGACTTCGAAAAAATTCGAAATTCGCGGTTCAATTCCGCAATTTTGTTGCTGGATGCAACGTAACCGATTGATACTACATGGCAATCCTGAAAATCGCCCGCATGGGCCACCCGGTCTTGGCTGAAAAAGCACAGCCAGTTGCCAATCCGGGCGCGCCGGAAATACGGCGTCTGGTGTCCGACATGGTCGAGACGATGATCGACGCCAACGGTGCGGGGCTTGCCGCGCCGCAGGTGCATGTCCCGTTGCGTGTCGTGGTGTTCCAGGCACCAGAGGCGCGCAGCGATCCCGGTCTCTCCGAAGACGAACGTTTCGATCACACCGCGCCTTTGACGGTGCTGATCAACCCTGAGATCGAAGTTGTCGGAAGCGGGCGCGAAGGCGGCTGGGAAGGTTGCCTCTCTGTGCCGGGCCTGCGCGGTTTCGTCGAGCGGGCGTTCCACATCCGCTACTCCGGTTTCGATCTGGAAGGAAAAAAGATTGCCCGCACAGCGAAAGGCTTTCATGCGCGCGTGGTGCAGCACGAGTGCGATCATCTGGACGGTATTCTCTATCCGAGCCGGATGGACGATCTTGGCAAGCTGATCTTCGAAACCGAGGCGCGCCACTGGGCCAGGGACGAATGACGCCGCGCAAAAAGAAACCCGACGATCGCAAGCTCAAGGCCGAGATTCTCGAGGCTGCGCTGAAGCATGTCGTGTTCGACGGCTTCACCGACAAGATGCTGTCGGGCGCGGCAAAGGAAGTCGGCGCGGACAAAGCGACGCTCGCGAGGCTCTTTCCCGACGGACCATTGAGCTTGGTCGAGGCGTTTTCGCAAGCCGCGGACGACAAAATGATCGAGCAGCTTAAGTCGATGGACCTGAAAGCGATGAAAGTCCGGGGGCGTATCACGGCAGCGGTGAAGGCACGCATCGAGGCGCTACGACCGCACAAGGAAGCCGCGCGCCGGGCGGCCGCCTTCCTCACTCTGCCGCCGCACGCGGCGCTGGGTGCCAAACTCGTGTATCGCACGGTCGACGCGATGTGGCGCGCTGCGGGCGACACGTCGACGGATTTCAACTTCTACACCAAGCGCGGCATCCTGGCCGGCGTCTATTCTGCGACGCTGATGCGCTGGTTCACCGACACGAGCGGCGATGACAGCGCCACCGAACAATTCCTCGCCGACCGCATCGAAAACGTGATGCAATTCGAAGCTCTCAAGGCGCGGGCGAAAGAGGCGTTCGACCGCCTGCCGCCCCTCTCCGAAATCCTTTCTGGTCTCGGTGCGCGGCGAAGCTAGAGCAGATACTCGGCAATCTGCACTGCGTTCAGCGCAGCGCCTTTCAGTAACTGGTCGGCCGCAACGAACATGGCGATTGAACGGCCCGACGGGTCGCTCACATCCTGCCGGATTCGTCCGACCAGAACATCGTCCTGTCCGGAAGCGTCGAGCGGCATCGGGAAATAGTTCTTCACGCGATCGTCGACGATGCGAACGCCTGGCGCATCGGACAGGATGGCGCGCACCTCGGCTTGCGATATCGGACGGTCGCATTCGAATGTTATCGCCTGGCTGTGCGCACGCAACACGGGGACACGCACGCAGGTCACGCCGACGGCGATTTCTTGATCTTCGAAGATCTTGCGCGTCTCGCGTATGACCTTTGTCTCCTCGTCGTTGTAGCCGGTCTCGGGATCGATCGCGGTGTTGTGGCTGAAGACGTTGAAGGCGTAAGGATGCGGCAGAACCTTCTGCTCGAAAGAGCTGCCATCGAGATGGGCACGCGTTGCCGCGACGAGTTCGCGCATCGCAGCCGCACCTGCGCCGCTCGCCGCCTGGTAGGTCGAGATGATCACGCGCTTGATGCGGTTCTGCCGATGGATCGGCCAGAGCGGCACGAGCGCGGTGATCGCCGAACAGTTCGGATTGGCGATGATGCCAGTGTGTTCCTTTATGCGCGGCGCGTTGATCTCGGGGATGACCAGCGGCACGTCCTTCTCCATTCGGAACGCCGAGGAATTGTCGATGACGACAGCACCTGCCTTCACCGCGCTGGGCGCGAATTTGCGCGCGATGCCGCTGCCGGCCGAAAACAGTGCGATGTCGACCCCGGCGAAGGAGCGTTCCGTCAATTCTTCGATTCCGATCTCTTGGCCGCGGAATTCGAGCGTCTTGCCGGCAGAGCGCGCGCTCGCAAGCGCGATCAGTTTGCCGACGGGAAAGTTGCGCTTCGTCAGGCAGCCGATGAACTCGGCGCCCACAGCGCCGGTGGCGCCGACGATGGCAACTACGGGATTCTTCATCTTCATCTCCAACGAACAAAAAAGCCCCGAACCTTGCGGCGGGGCTTCGGATCAGGCGAGGCATTGAACGTTACGCGCGCGCACCTTCCGAAGCCCCATAGGGCTTCATCGTCTGCTTCGTGCGCTTCGTCTGCATCATGGGCGCGGACCCTATGGGCGCGACGGGGGCTTCGTCAACGGCGATAGCGCGGTGAAGTGTCCCATCTTGCGACCGGGGCGGATTTCAGACTTGCCGTAGAGATGCAGTGCGCCGGGACGCCCAGCATAGGAGCGCCAGTCGGATGCTTCCTCGCCCAGGATATTTTGCATCACGGCATCGGCATGGCGCGTCGTATCGCCGAGTGGCCAGCCGGCGATGGCACGGATGTGCTGTTCGAACTGGCTGACCGCGCAGGCTTCGATCGTCCAATGACCGGAATTGTGCACGCGCGGCGCGATTTCGTTGACGAGCAGCGTGCCGTCCTTGCCGACGAAGAGTTCGACCGCGAGAACACCCACATAGTCGAGCGCCTCGGCGATGGTTCTGGCGATATCCTTTGCCTCAGCGACCTGCGCCTGGCTGAGACCGCCCGGCACGATCGAGCGGCGCAGAATGTGGTTCTCGTGTTCGTTCCGCGGCGGATCGTAGGACGCGAAGGAGCCATCGCCGCCACGCGCCGCGACGATAGACGCTTCGAAGTCAAAATCGACGAACGCTTCGAGTATCGAGGGCGCGTGCCTGAAGGCCGCAATCGCGGCGACCGCCTGATCGGGGCTTGAGACCTTGAACTGGCCCTTGCCATCATAGCCAAGACGACGGGTCTTCAACACGCCATGTCCACCCAGCCTGGCGAAAGAATCCCGTGCATCGTCGTTCGACGCGACGGCGTGAAACGCCGGCGTCTTCAACCCCAACGCTTTGATGAACGTTTTTTCCTCGAAGCGATCCTGCGTGAAGCGCAGTGCTTTCGCGCCCGGGTTGACCGGACATATGTGTGCGATGTTTTCGACTGTCTCGGCCGGCACGTTTTCGAATTCGAAGGTGGCGGCATCGCAGCTCTTCACAAAGCTCTGCACCGCGTCATGATCGTCGAACTCGCCACAGCTGTGCCGGTCGGCGACCTGGAAGGCTGGCGCTTTCTTGTCGTGGCAGTAGATGTGCGTCTTCAGTCCGAGGCGCGCGGCGGCAAGCGCCAGCATGCGGCCGAGCTGACCGCCGCCGAGAATTCCAATGGTAGCGCCCGGTGCCAACGGCGCTGTCAGCGTCTTGGAGGCACTCATTTGTCGGACGGTGCTTGGGCGACGGCCGCGGTCTGCTTCGCCCGCCATTGCGCGAGCCGTTTGGCGAGTGCCTTGTCGGAAAGCGAAAGAATAGCGGCGGCATGCAAGGCGGCGTTCTTCGCGCCGGCCTCGCCAATCGCGAAAGTCGCCACCGGAACGCCGCCGGGCATCTGAACGATCGAGAGAAGACTGTCCATGCCTTTGAGCGACTTGGATTCGACCGGTACGCCCAGAACCGGAAGCGTCGTCATCGCCGCCGTCATTCCCGGCAGGTGCGCCGCGCCACCCGCACCGGCAATGATGAGCTTCAGCCCGCGACCCGCCGCGCTCTTTGCGTAGGCCGACAGGCGATCGGGCGTTCGATGCGCGGAGACAATTTTGCTCTCGTGCGGCACGCCGAGCGCGCTCAAGATCTCTGACGCGGCCTTCAGGGTCGGCCAGTCGGACTGGCTCCCCATGATCAGGCCGACAAGCGGCTTTTGGCTGGACATGCTTCCCTGATGGTTGGGCGGGCAAATCACCCGCGAGGAAGCGGCGCATTATAGGGCTGCAAACCCCGTCGAAAAGCCCCGCGCCGCGGCGAATTAACGAATTGTCCGTTTTCTTCAGCAAATCGTTAAAACCGCTCTAATATTGTTTTCGTACGCGAAATGCCCAACAAAACGACGATGAAGATCGAGAGAGCAGGTTTGACGCGCGGTTCGCGGGCGGTCGCCGCCGACAAGCAGGCAGCATCGGGCACTGCGTCGGCCGCAACGCGTCTCCTTGGCATTCCCACGAGCGAATCTACGCCCAAGGTGCGCGCGGCCATCGCCGCGTTGAGGCGCGAGGTCGATGCACTGCGCGGCGAACTCGAAGCGACGCGCGCACAGCTCGAGGCGGCGGAAAAAAATGCCGATCAGGACGATTTGCTGCCGCTGCTCAATCGCCGCGCCTTCGTACGCTCGTTGACGCGTCACATCTCGTTCGTCGATCGCTATCACACGCCATCGAGCCTGATCTACTTCGACCTCAACAATTTCAAGCGCGTCAATGACGCGCACGGCCACGCCGGCGGCGACGCGGTCCTGCGGCAGTTCGCCGGCGTGCTCATCGCCAATGTACGCGAGTCCGACACGGTCGGTCGCGTCGGCGGCGACGAATTCGCCATCCTGCTCACTCACGCCGATCAGGCGCAGGCGCACAAGAAAGCCGATCAACTCGCCGAGCAAGTGCGCACCTCACCGGCAATCTGGAATGGTCAGTCGATTGCGCTCAGCTTTGCCTATGGCGCCTTCGAATTGAAAGGCGGCGACAATCCCGAAACGGCGATGGCGCGAGCCGACGAAGCGATGTACCGCCACAAGCGGGGCGCCCGTTAGTGCGGCGCCTGATTTCTGGCTTCTGATTTCTGGCTTCCGTGTCAGGCGATGATGTCGGGCAGCAGGCGGTCGTTGACCTTGGCAATCTCGTCCTTCAATTGCAGCTTGCGCTTCTTGAGGCGCGTGATCTGAAGCTGGTCGCGCGCACCGGCTTCGGTCAGCGCCGCAATCGCATTGTCGAGATCGCGATGTTCCTGCGTCAGCTCCGCGAGCTTGGCTCGCAATGCGACCTCGTTGGGCTTGGTGAGCTCGCTCGACATGAAAACTCAGTGCCGCGCGCGCGGCTTGCGCGCGCCCTTCGACAAAGTCTCGCCCCAGCGCTTCTGCGCCGGCCAATCGAGGCCGAAGAAATCGAGCGAGCGGCCGACGATCTGGTCGACGAAGTCCGAAATCTTGTGCGGCTCGGAATAGAAGGCCGGCAGCGGCGGCAGGATGACCGCGCCCATCTGCGAAAGTTCGGCTAGGGTGCGCAGATGCCCCGAATGCAGCGGCGTCTCGCGAATCACCAGCACCAGCGGGCGGCGTTCCTTCAACGTCACGTCGGCGGCGCGGGTCAGGAGATTGCTGGTGACGCCGGTTGCGATCTCCGACCAGCTGCGTACCGAACAGGGCGCCACGATCATGCCCTTGGTGCGGAAGGTGCCCGACGCAATCGCGGCCGCGATGTCGCCCGGCGCATAGGCGTAGTCCGCCTTCGCCGCCACCGCCTTCGGCTTCAACTCGGTTTCCAGGCCGATGGTCATTTCGGCCGCCTTGGTCATCACCAGATGTGATTCTATCCCAAGTTGGCCCAAGGCTTCGAGCAGCCTTATTCCATAGACAACGCCCGACGCGCCGCTGATTCCAACGACAAGCCGTTCTTTCTTCGGTATTTCGTTCGGGCGCGCCATGGGGTCCGTTTACCGGCTGTAAGTTATGGGAAAAAGAGGGGCGTGACAGCACCCGCGCACAGTGATCTACTTTGCGTCGCCTTAGATAACGAGGTGCAAGCATGGCACTGCAAGGGCATATCCAGGAACTTTCCGAAAAACACAAGAAACTCGAAGAACGCATACACGATGAGATGACCCGCCCCGATTGGGATGAAGTCAGGGTCGCCGCCCTCAAAAAAGAAAAACTCCGCATCAAGGATGAACTCGAACGACTGCGAAGCAGCGTTCACTGAGAACCGCTTTCACGTCTGAGCCGACTCCGCCGGAGCCAGCGCGCCGTGCGGTTTGGTGCGCGCGAACAATCCCAGAGCGCCAAATTCGAACAAGGCGGCGGCGAAAAACGATGCGCCGGCGAAATAGACGAGCGCGCCGGCACTGGTGAAATAGGCGAAGAGAGAGGTCATCACCACCGGTGCGGCGACCGACGTCAGGCTGCTGACGCTGGCGACCGCGCCTTGCAGTTCGCCCTGCTCATTCGCTGGTACCTGCTTCGACATGATTGAATTCAGCGCGGGATTTCCGATGCCGGCGAGCGCCCAGATCACCATCCAGCCGTAGAGCTGCGTTGGCGTCGCCGAGAAGGCGTAACCGGCGTAGCCGAGCGTAGCGCAGAGAAACCCGACATAGACTGCATTGGTCTCGCCGATCTTCGGGATGACGAGGCGCGGCAGGACGCCGAAGGAAACCGCGGTGAGCGCGCCGACCGCCATCAGCGAATAGCCGACATCGGCGCTCGTCCAATGGAACTTGAGCATCGTGTAATAGGTCCAGGTCGCGGGCAGGGCGTCGTGCGCCAGCTGGGTCAGGATCATGACGCCGATGAGCCCGAACACCATGGGATAACGCTTGAGCGCGAAGAGGCTGCCGACCGGGTTCGCCCGCCACAGCTCGAACGTACGGCGCCGGTTTGCGGGCAACGATTCCTTCAACACAAAGAGTCCGAACAGGGCATTGGCGATGGCCACACCCGCCGCGACGAAAAAGGGCATGCGCGCGCCGAACACGTCGCCGACGATGCCGCCGATCGCCGGCCCGACGATGAAGCCGACCCCGAACGCCGCACCCGTCAGGCCGAAATTCGCGGCGCGCTTTTCCGGCGGTGAAACGTCGGCGATATAGGCATTGACGGTCGGATAGGTGGCGCCCGCCATGCCAGACAAGATCCGTCCGGCGAACAGCCAGTAGATGGTCGGAGCAAGGCCGGTAATGGCGTAGTCGATGCTGAGCGCGGCGAGCGACAGGATGAGCACAGGACGTCGCCCAAAACGGTCGGAGAGATTGCCCATCACCGGCGCGCAGAAGAACTGCATCGCTGCGAAAACGAACATCAGCCAGCCGCCCCAGCGCGCCGCTTCCGACAGACCCTCGCCGGTCAGCTCGGCGATGATCTTCGGCGTCACTGGGATGACGATGCCAAGACCGATCGTATCGACCAGCATGGTGATGAAGATGAAAGCCAGCGCAAAACGGCTGGCCGACGCAGGCTCGCTCATGACGCCCCCAGACGGCCAAAGGTTAGATTATGACGGCTTAGCCGTCTTGAAATAATTGGGCTTCGCGGCGTGACCCCAATTGCGCTATGTCGCTTGGATGTCACGTCCCTCTCCCTTTGCCATTCGACTGGCCGGTGGGCACGAGGCGCACCTGTTGCCCGCGCTCGAACAATCCGCCGGCACGCTCTTTCGCACCATTCCCGAACTCGCCTGGGTAGCGGACGAACCGATCGGCAATGCCGAAGATTTTCTGCCGGCGATCGCCGCGCGCACGGTTTGGGTCGCCGAAGACGGTGAGGCCGGCATAGTCGGCGAATTGCGCGGCGAAATCGCAGGCGATGCTCTGCATATCGTGGAGTTGGCCGTGGCGAAGGAATTTCAGCGCCGCGGTCTTGGCCGGGCGCTGCTCGACTTTGCCATCGACGCCGCGCGCGCCCGCGGATTGCGCGCCATCACGCTGACGACCTTTCGGCACGTGGCATGGAACGCGCCCTTCTACGCCCGTTACGGCTTCGTCGAATTGCGCGATAGCGAGCTCGACGCGCGGTTGCGTCAGATTCTTATTGCCGAAGAAGCCCGCGGGCTCCCCAATCGTTGCGCGATGCGCTTTCCGTTGGCTTGAGGCACGGATTTCGCGCGCGTAGATTTCCAGCCGCGCGACCCGTGCGCGGGACCGGCGCAAAATCAGACCTGTTCGCCGTCGCGCTTTGTCTTGGTTCAATTCTTTCTCCCGCAGACGAAACCGTTCATGGTATGTTCTGGTAGGAAAATAGTCAAGACTTGCACTTTCATGTACAATATTATTGACATAAAGACAATAAAAATATACATACAGTCTGGAAAAGCAGACAGTGAGGGCCAAATTCATGCCATTCCGCGAAAAAACCGCCTGGATCGCCGTTGCGTCGATGACGCTCATCTACGCCATCTATTTCTGGTCCGTATGGCAGCACAGGCCCGAGACGCGCTTTCCCTATTTCGGGTTGCTCGCCACCGTCATCGCGCTCGTCGTCGTTCAGGTCGGCTTGACCATCGTGGCGGCGATCTTCGCGCCGCAAGATGCGAAGGCGCCGCGCGACGAGCGCGAGAAGCTGATCGAACTCAGGGCAGCGCGCGTTGCCTATTCAGGGCTGGCCACAGGCGTCGCCTGCGCCTGCTTCTTCGGTGCGCTCAATCCGCCAATCATCTTCAACGTCAATGCGCTGCTCTTCATTCTGGTCACCACCGAGATCATGCGCTGCAGCTGCCTGATCATCCAATACCGGCGCGGCGCCTGACATGGATCCGATCAGCAACGAAATCCGGCGCCTGCGCTTTCTCCACGGCGAAATGACCCAGCAGGAACTGGCGCAGAAGATCGGCGTTACCCGTCAGACAGTGAACGCGATCGAGCAGGGAAAATATTCGCCGTCGCTGGAAGCGGCGTTCCGCATCGCGAAGGTTTTCGGCCTGCCGCTCGAGAGCGTGTTCCACTATGGGAGCGAGAAATGAGCGCAAGCGTGAGGCTCACATGATCCGCAAACTTCCGTCCGGCGAATACCGTCTCTATTCGAGGAAGAAGAATCCCAAGACCGGCAGAAGGCGCAATCTCGGAACCTTTAAGTCGCGCGCCGAAGCCGAAAAGCACGAACGCGCCGTGCAGTTCTTCAAGCGCGGCGGGTGAGGAGGCGTATGCTTCCTCCCCCGTTTTCACGGGGGAGGGGGACCGCGAAGCGGTGGAGGGGGCAATGCAAGATAAATCTGCTCCAAGACTCCTTCGAGGTTTTCGTACACATCCAAATTGGTCACGCGCAGCACGCTCCATCCGGACGCTTTCAGGAAGGCATCGCGCCGGCGGTCATGCGCAATCTCGAGCGGCGATGAGTGTGTTGCGCCGTCAACCTCGATCACTAGGCGACCTGACACGGAGGCGAAGTCCGCGATGTAGTGTGCGATGGGGTGTTGGCGACGAAACCGATGGCCATTCAGGCTCCGCCGGCGCAATCGAACCCAAAGTATTACCTCGGCATCCGTCATTCTGCGTCGAAGAACTTTCGCAAATCGACGTGAGCTTCGTTCGCGGTGGCGCATTCCCCCTCCGGCTCGTCCGAACATGGACGAGCCACCTCCCCCGCTGACGCGGGGGAGGAAAGGATAGCGCAGTGCTTGAGTTTAGCGCGTCAAAGACGATGCCAAACGGCGTTTGAACACCGCCGCATCTGTCTCACCCAACATCCCTCGTCATTTCGCGCAGCTTGAATTTCTGGATCTTGCCGGTCGAGGTCTTGGGCAGTTCGGTGAAGACGACGTAACGCGGACATTTGAAGCGCGCTAGGTTGGCGCGGCAATATTCGATCAGTTCCTCGCCGCTCACATGCTCGAAGCCGCGCTTCCTCTCGACGAAGGCGCATGGCGTCTCGCCCCACTTCTCGTCCTCCTTCGCGACCACGGCGACGAACATCACGGCCGGATGCTTGTTCAACGTGTCCTCGACCTCGATCGAGGAAATGTTTTCGCCGCCGGAAATGATGATGTCCTTGGAACGGTCCTTGAGCTGTAGATAACCGTCGGAATACATCACCGCGAGGTCGCCGGAATGAAACCAACCACCGGCAAAGGCTTCCTTCGTAGCGGGCGGATTCTTGAGATAACCCTTCATGACGACATTGCCGCGGAACATCACCTCGCCGAGCGTGGTGCCGTCGGCCGGCACCGGCTCCATCGTCTCGGGGTCCATCACGGACAAGGACTCGAGCGCGTGATAACGCACACCTTGGCGCGCCTTCTTGGCGGCGCGCGCGCCCTTGTCGAGATCGTTCCAATCCGTCGCCCACTCGTTGACGACGGCCGGACCATAGGTCTCGGTCAGACCGTAGACATGGGTGACGTTGAAGCCGGCATCGCCCATGGCGGCGAGTACGGATTCGGGCGGCGGTGCTGCGGCGGTGATGAACTCGACGATGTGCGGCAGCGGCCGGCGTTCCGCCTCGCTCGCATTGATGAACGTCGACATCACGATCGGCGCGCCGCAAAGATGGGTGACCTTGTGCTCGACGATGGCGTCGAACATCGCCTTGGCGCGCACCCAGCGCAGGCAGACATGCGTGCCCGCCACCACCGATAGCGACCAGGGAAAGCACCAGCCGTTGCAATGAAACATCGGCAATGTCCAAAGATAGATCGGATGGCGTGGCATCTGGGCGGCGAGCACATTGCCGTAACCCATCAATGCGGCGCCACGATGATGGAAGACCACGCCCTTGGGATTGCCGGTCGTGCCCGACGTGTAGTTG
>Ga0207693_10000619_pt1 | contig 31766 bp, 31 predicted proteins | sample LARL81metaG_FD_184347 | JGI IMG/M metagenome (GOLD analysis project Ga0207693, IMG submission 184347) | Corn, switchgrass and miscanthus rhizosphere microbial communities from Kellogg Biological Station, Michigan, USA - LAR L8-1 metaG... | ecosystem: Host-associated > Plants > Roots >... | reverse complement strand
TGGCACCGGCGGCGCACATGCGCGAGCCGTCGATGAAGGGGAAACGCCTGAGCGCCTCGTCGACCGCCTGGTTGATCTCCTCTCCCGGCGTGCGCAGCGGATCCAGCTTGATCGCTTGTGCGAACTTCTCGCCGAATCCGGTCGAGCCGGTGTAGTCGGTGAGCAGCAGCACATAGCCGGGAGCGGCGAGCAGGTGGTAGTTCCAGCGAAGCCCGATCTGGTCAGGGTTGTTGCTGGCGGCGCCGCCGTGGATCAGTACCAGCAGGGGGTACTTCTTGCCGGCGTCAAACCCCGGGGGCCGCACGATCATATTGTGGATGCTGCGCCCCTTGGCGCTGGTGAAGTAGAAGTGCTCCGGTGGACTCCAGTCGATGGCGGCCGCCGCGGCGACGTTGATGTGCGTGAGATTTGTATGCCGGTGCGCCGCGGGATCCAAGCGCACGACCTCCGCCGGGCTGACCGAGCTGCCGTAATTGCCGATCAGCACCGGCGTTGGAGCCCGGCGCGCGCTGCTCAGGGAAGTATAGCCGCCAAGTTCGGGCTCGATGACCCGCTCGGCAGCGCCACCGGCCGCGTTCACGCGATACAGGTCTTCCCGGGCGGCATCCGGAACTAGCAGATAGACCGTGCGGCTGTCGGGAGTGAGCGCGTAGGCGGCGACCTCGCGGTCAAGATCACGGGCGACCAGAGTCGCGGCACCGCCGGCAGGCCAGGCCACGCGCTGGAGGCGCTCGAGGTGATAGACCTCCTCATCCTGGGGCGCGTACTTGAAGAACAAGCTCTTGCCGTCCGGGGCAAAGGCCGTGTCGCGATAGGTGCCCGGGGTCGTGGTGACGGGCCGTGGCTCCCCGCCCGCCGCCGGCATGCGATAAACGTGATAGCCCACGTGACCGGCAGCGGCGTTCCAGCGCTCCGTCGTGGCCGTGAACACGATCTCCTGTCCGTCGGGGCTGAAGATCGGCTCGAGCGAGATCCGCGTTTCCACGCTCACGCCGGCGAAGCCGGACGCATGCGCCAGTGTGGTTGCCGAGAGCAGGTCCCGCGCGCTCGCTCCCTCCTCGAGCGATTGCACCATGATCGTGAGCCGGCGCTCGTCGAACCACTGATTCCAGTAGCGGATCGGGAAGTGCTCGTAGATGCGCACGTTGTACTTGCGGGCCTTGCGCTCGGCAATGATCTTCTTGTTCGCCTCATCGTCCGCGGCCTCCGGATAGACGAGCGACTGGAACAGGATGGCCTTGCCATCCGGCCGCCACTGCGGATCGGAGGCTCCGGTGACCACGTTCGTCACCCGGCGGGCCTCGCCGCCATCGATCAGGTCAAGGACATAGATCTGTTCGGCCTCATCACCCTCGCGCTTGGTGGCGAAGGCGATGGAGCGACTGTCCGGGGCCCAGGACACTCCGCTCTCGGCAGCCTTGGTATTGGTGAGCCGGTGCGGCGCCGCGCTGCCGTCCGCCGCGACCAGCCACAGGTCGGTCACCTCTTTGTCCTGCTCGTACGAGGGCTCCGTCACGGAGAATACGACCCACCTGCCGTCGGGACTCACCGTGGGTGTGCCCACGCGTTTCATCATCCACAGCGCTTCGTGCGTGATCGCGGTTTTGGGGGGAGCCGTGGCGGCGAACGCCGCCGCGCAGACCGTCAGGCATGCAGCCAGCACGCCCAGCGACTCGCCGGACTTGAGTGTCATGAGTGAGACCTTGCGAGCGAGAAGTCGCGCAGGATAGCAGCATCAGCGCGGGGCGCGGATGAGGTAACACGTGCTTACACCGCGGCGCGATACTCAACTCCTGTCCCAGGCCGCGCGCAGCAGGGCACGCACCGCCGGGTCGACGTCGCCGGGCTTGGTGAGCAGCAGCGTGGAGGTCAGGCGCTCCGACCAGCCCTCGTGCCGGGCGCGCTTCAGGCGCGGGCTGGCCGCCGGGGCGAGCGCGAGCCCCAGCCGAACCTGCCCGCCCTGCGGCCGGGCGGCCGCGAACGCGTACGAGCGCGACCACACGGTGTAGGCCTTGCGCTGCCCGGCGATCAGGTCGGGCAGCTGCCCCGTGGCCGCCTCCAGTGCGGTGAGTATCGCCAGCGTTCCCGGCTCGCGCCACAGCTTCTCGCGCACCTGGCGGGTCGCCGGAGCAGTCCTACCCTGCTCGCGGTCGAGCTCGCCCAGTACATACATCGCGTAGTTCTGCCCGAGCCCGTGGGTGTGCTTGAACCAGCGCAGTCGCGCGCGCGGCGCGCTCTGCGGACAACTGCGCGCGACCCCGAGCCACTCCTTGAGCGGGCGTCCGGTGTGCGTTTCAAGATTCGCGACGAGCGCCGCGCGGTATTTCTGCTGGCGCACGGTGAGGCCATCGGGCGCCATACGTGACTCTTGGCGGGGTCCGTGGGCCAAAAATGGTAGCGCTCGCGCGCGGTGGCGACAATCGCGCCCGAGCGGCGGATTCAGGGCTTCGCGGTGGCCGGCCGCAGCTGCCGGGCCGTGAAGTAGCGCTGCAGGGCGGCCGGGTCGCCGTCCGGATCGACGAGGGCCACGTAGCTGTCGGGCCTCATGAGGTAGAGCGCGCCCGGGCTCAGGCCGGCCGCCCGGTGCCCGCGCGCGAACGCGAACACGCGCAGGGCGACACCGTGCTCGCCGCACCAGGTGGCCACACTGCCGCGCGCCGTGCCGTACACGTGGACCTGCCAGCGCGGCTCGCGCAGCGAGTCATGGTTGTCCGCGCCGCCCGCGCGCACCCAAGGCAGGCGGTCCCCGCCGTGCACCCGGCCGGCCGCCCCCTCGCTGAGGGGACCGCCGCGGTAGTTCACGCCGATCTGCGAGACGGTGCGGAACATGAACTGCCGCACCGCCGGCAGCGCCAGTGCCCCTGGCACCACGACGGGGGCGAGGCGCGTGCGCACCAGGTCGGCGATGTGCCCGGCGCCGGTGGCGAAAGTGAACACGCGGTCGGTGGTGGTGACCAGGCGCCGGGCGAAGCGGATGCGCTCGGCTTCGTAGCTGTCGAGCAGGCCATCCGGCGCCGAGTCCGCCAGCACGGCGGCGAGCTTCCAGGCCAGATTCACCGCATCACCGATGCCGGTGTTCATGCCCTGCCCGCCCGCCGGGCTATGGATGTGCGCCGCATCCCCGAGCAGGAACACGCGCCCCTCGCGAAAGTGCGCGCTCACACGGTGGTGGACCCGGTAGCTCGAAAACCAGTTTACTTGCTGGATCTGCACCTTGAGGTGCTCGATGGCACGCCCGCTGACGTCCTCGAACTTCAGGCTCTCCGGGTGATCCGCGCGTTCATCACGCACGGTCCCGATGAGGCGCGCGCGGCCCTCGCCTGCGAGCGGGAAGACCGCGAGGAAGTCCGCCTCGTCCAGATCCACGTGCAGTTCACCATCCATCGGGGGACCGCCCCCCTGGATATCGGCCACGTAGAAGATCTGCCGGTAGGTGCCGCCGGGGAAGCCGGTCTGCAGTGTCTCGCGCACCAGCGAGCGCGCACCGTCGCAGCCGGCGAGGAAGCGCGCCTCGCACACTTCCTCCGCGCCATCAGGCCCGAGCAGCTGCGCGCGCACCTGCTCGCCCTCCTGCGTGAAGGCCTTCAGTTCGGTGGAGCGCTCGACACCCACCCCGAGCGCCGCGAGGCGCTCGATCAGGAGCTTTTCATGCTCGTCCTGCGGAAAGATGTGCAGAAAGGGGTACGCGGTCAGATGGGCGCCCACGTTGCCGAACGGCAGCCGCGCCGCGCGTGAGCCCCTGACCCACAGGTTGACCGCGGGTACGCGGTGCCCGCGCTCGAGCACCGCCTCGGTCAGCCCGAGCTGACGGTACAGTTCCAGGGTGCGCGCCTGCACCGCCAGTGCCCGCGACGTGGTGCCGGGCTCGGCCGTCTTGTCGATGACACGCACCGGCACGCCGAGCTTGGTCAGCCACAGGGCCAGGGCCAGACCGGTCGGGCCGGCCCCTACGATCAGGACGTCGGGTGACACGTGAGGTGACCGCAGCTCATCTTGTGGTTGAGGCGCGGCTCATTATGCCTGTCGGTGGCGCGCGCCGCGGCGAGTGGCACGCGGAGCTGGCTGCTGCGCCAACGCGGCAAGGCCCGTCATGCGGCTCGCCAGGCTTCGACCTCATGCTCCTGGACCCCGAGCTGCGGGCTCCCGAGGCGCATGTGGTCACCGGCCTTCAGATACAGCGGCGCTGGTTTCATGCCCATGCCGACCCCGGCGGGGGTGCCGGTGGCGATCAGGTCCCCGGGCTCGAGCGTCATGAAGCGGCTGAGGTAGGCCACGAGCTCGGACACCGGGAAGATCATGTTCGCCGTGCTGCCGCGCTGGCGGCGCACGCCGTTCACGTCAAGCCACAGCTCTACTGCCTGCGGCTCGCCCAGCTCATCGGCGGTCACGAGCCAGGGGCCGACGGGCCCGAAGGTGTCGCACCCCTTGCCCTTGTCCCAGGTGCCGCCGCGCTCGATCTGGTACTCGCGCTCGGAGACATCATCGATGAGGCAATAGCCCGCCACGCACGCGAGGGCTTGGTCTTGGGGGACGTAGCGGGCGCGGCGGCCGATGACGACGCCCAGTTCCACTTCCCAGTCCGTCTTCAGCGAACCCTGCGGCAACATCACCGGATCCGAAGGGCCGGTGAGGCAACTGATGGCCTTGCTGAAAACGACCGGCTCCTTGGGGGGCGTGAGCCCGGACTCGATGGCATGATCGGTGTAGTTCAGACCGATGGCGATGAACTTGCCGATGCCCGCAAGCGGTACACCCAGACGCGTGCCCGCAGGCAGCGCCGACAGGCGCCTCGGCTCAAGCTGCGCGACACGCGCAAGCGTTGCGGAGTCAAGCTGGGCCGGGGTCCAGTCCGGGATCAGGTGCGACACATCGCGAATCACACCGCCAGCATCGACTATGCCGGGCTGCTCGTGCCCGCGGGCACCGTAGCGTACGAGCTTCACTCTCGAGTCTCCCCACCGCGCGGCACCGGCGCCGCCCGCGCCGACTATCGCACAGGCGCCGCCACGGTTCACGAGCGGGCAGCGGAGTGCGCCTACCCGCGTGTGCGCGTCGCACCTACGTCGTTGCTGAGCACTTTGGCCGACCATTCACTTCGCGCAATTTGGCGCATCCCCCTCACTTCACAGGAGACCAGGCATGACCACTATCAGCGGCCACACTTCCGCCATTCGGGCCAAGAAAGTGCTCGGCACAGCCGTCAAGGACACCTCGGGCAAGAAGATCGGCGCGATCGAAGACGTCGTCCTGGACAAGGAGTCCAGCAACATCATGTTCGCGGTGGTCGGCTTCGGCGGCTTCCTCGGGATGGCCGAGAAGTACCACCCGATTCCGTGGGAGTCGCTCGACTACGACGAAGGCGAAGGCGCCTATGTCGTGAACTACACGCGCGCCCAGCTGGAGTCCGCGCCGGCAGGCTCGATCGAGGAGCTCACGCGCGACGACGGACGGCAGTTCCGCGAACGCAGCTACGACTACTACAAGGCGCCGCGCTACTGGGAGAACCGGCAGTAGTCATTCAGCGCCGGAGCGTCACATGAGGTGCCGCCGGCTGCGATTTGCAAGGGGTTTCCGGGTTGCGATGAGCAATCGCCGCTCCCAGGCAGCGGCGATGGCCATCGCGCCCGGAGGATCCGAAGGCGACCCGGACAATCGCCACGCGGGCGCGGACCAGTGGCTCTTCGTCGTGGCCGGGTCCGGCGTGGCGTGGGTCAACGGGCGGCGACGGCCGCTGCGGGCCGGGATGTTGCTGCTGATCGAGCAGGGCGATCGCCATGAAATCCGCAACACCGGGCGCGCGCTGCTGCGTACCCTGAATTTCTACACGCCGCCGGCCTATCGGGCGGACGGCACCGAACTGCCCCGGGGCCGGCGCTCATGAGGCGGGGCTGGGTTGCGCCTGGCCCACCAGGCGCACCTCGCGTTGCGGGAAGGGAATGACAATACCGCGCGCGCGGAAGGACTCGAGGATGGCGCCGTAAATCTCACCCGTCACCGCGCCGCGGTCCTGCGTCAGCGCCCACGGGCGCACGGCGATGTTCACGGAAGAATCCGCCAGCTGGATCGGCTGGATGACCGGCGGGGGGTCCTGCAGCACGCGCGGATTGGCGTTGAGAATGTCCTGGATGAGTGCCAGCGAGGCACCCAGATCGCAGTCGTAGGCCACACCGACGGTGACGTCCAGCTGCCGGATCCGCCCGTAGTTGTGCAGGATCTCCCCCACGATCTTGCGATTGGGCACCACCACGCGCGAGCGATCGACATGCGCGAGCGTGGTACTGAACAGCGTGATGGTTTCCACGGTGCCCTCCACGCCCGCGATCTCGATGTACTCCCCCACGCGGAACGGCTTGGAAAAGATGATCGAGAGCCCGGCCACCGCATTGCTCAGCACCCCCTGGGTTGCCAGAGCGATGCCCGCGCCCACCACGCCGATGCCCGCTATCAGCGGCAGCAGCTCCACGCCGAGGTTCTGCAGCGCCATGATGCAGAACAGCACGAAGCACCCCGCCCACGCGACGCGCGCCAGCAGCAGGCGTACCGGGGGCTCGAGCTCCAGGCGCTGCAGCAGGCGCAGCACCCAGCGGCCCACCCAGCGGCTCACCATCACCCCCAGGAGCAGGATCACGAGCGCGGCGAGCAGCCGCGGGCCGAAGTGAACGGCAAGGTCCATCACCGAGTTCTTGACGTTGTAGATGCTGGCAACCTGGTCGTTCATGAGGGGGCTCCCGTGCGCTGCTGCACGTATATTAATGGCTCAGCCCCGCGGCGTGCGCGCCGCACGCTTGCGGCGGCAGGATCCGCTGGGCTTTCTGCGGCGGCGGCGGTACCTTGCCCCATCTGGCCCGCGCGTACGCTCATGGCATACCAGCTGACAATCAAACAGGAACCGCAGTACCTGCACGCACTCGTCACCGGCACGAACGATGCGGACACCGTGGCGCGTTACCTGGATCAATTGCGACGCGAGTGCCTGGCCCGGGCATGCTACCGCGTACTGATCGAGGAACGCCTCGAGGGCCCGCGCCTGGGCACCTTCGCAGTCTACAAGGTGGTCTCGGAGAGCAGCGAGCGGGCGCGCGGCCTGCTGCAGGCCATCGCCTACGTCGACGTCCACGCCGAAGGAAATCTGATGGACTTTGCCGAGACCGTCGCCGTCAACCGCGGCATGCCGATCTCGGTCTTCCCGACCGTGGCCCAGGCACGCGCATGGCTGCTGGGCGTCGCCTCGGAGCAGGTAGCCGCGGCTCAGAGCGCGCCGGGAGACCCGGCCGTCAGGTAACGCGGATCGTGCGGGGCGCGCGCGAAGATGCGTCGCACCAGCGGCTCGAAGGTCGCGAGCGGCTCGCTCGCGTAGTCCGGATCGAAGGAACACTGATCCCAGGTGGCACAGAAATGCACGCACGCCTCGTACCAGGGATGGTCACGCAGACGCTCGCGCGCGTTGCGGTCTCCGCCGAAGTGGTGCACGTAGTAATAGTTCTGAAACAGGCCGTGCTGGGCGACGATCCAGGTAACTTCCGGGCGCACGTAGGGACGCAGGATGGCGGCGGCGATCTCGCTGTGGTTATAGGGCGCCAGCTCGTCGCCGATGTCGTGCAGCAGTGCGGCCACCACCAGTTCCTCGTCCGCGTTGTCGCGCAGCGCGCGGGTTGCCGCCTGCAGCGAGTGGCCGAGACGGCTGACAGGATAGCCCGCCAGTGAGTGGTCGAGTTTGAGCAAGCTCTCGAGCACCCGATCCGCAAGGCCCGCCGCGTACTGTTTCTCGGATTCATCGAGTAGAACGTAGTCCTCCTTGGTGCCGTCCTTCATCTGGCGGAAGCTGACGATCCGGTTCACGCGCTGCGCCTCACTGCGGCTGCCCGGGCGCCCCGGCGGCGCAGTACGCGGTAGAGGCTGCGCGGCCCGTCGATGTCGATGTAGCAGCCCTGCAGGTGGCGCAGCCCCTCGGCGGGGTCAAAGCCCGTACGGCCGTGCAGCAGCCGGCAATTGTCGAACATCACAAGGTCGCCCGCTGCGAGCAGGAAGCGGATCTCGAAGTCCGGCGCGCGCAGCGCGTGATCGAACAGGCGGCGGGCACGGAAGTAGGCCTGCAGCTGCTGCGGCTCGAACAGCGGCACGAAATCCAGGCGCGGGCTGAAGTGGATCGATTTCAGCGCGCCGGTAACGTCCAGCTCGATCGGCGGCGCACTGGCGGTGAGTTCGGTCTGGGCATCGACGTACTTGAAGCGCACCGGGGTGCCGGCGAGGATCTCAAATGCCTGCGGGTCCTTCGTGCGCAGGGCCTGCGCCACGGCGAAACCGTCTACCAGGGTCGACTGGCCACCGCTGGTTTCATTGGCCAGGCAGTGCAACAGCTGGATGCCCGGGACCGGGGCGCGGTACGGGTTGTCGGTATGCGGATCGAGCGCTATCGAAGTGTAGGCGAGGTCGGTGGCGTCGGGCGTGGAGCGCACGTCGAACAGCGCCCCGAAGTTAGTCTCGCGGGTGAAGCCGAACATCGAACCGACCTTGAGCACCGTGCCGGGCTGCGTCGGTACGCCCTCGAAGATCACGAACCCCAGCGTGAGGAAGGACTCAAGCCACGCCAGTCGCTCCGCCTCGCTTGGATCCGCCCGCCAGCGCACGCGTGGCAGGGCCGGCAGCGAGCCGTCCCACAGCTGCGGACCCGGGCAGTCGTGACTGTTGGGAGCGAGGCAGGCCTCCTCGAGGAGGTCCGCGGCGCTGAAAGTTGCCTCGTGGCCGTCGCTGAACTTGACCCGGAAAGTGCCTGCCGCGGGCTGCGAGAGCGCGACGATCTTCAGCTCCAGGTCGAAGTCGGAAGGGTCCTGCAGGCGCTGCTGCGTCTTCAGATCCATGCTGGCGGGGTCCTTGCAGCGCTCGCGCAGCCACAGCGGGTGGACGGCGCAGCAAGACCCATCGGCCCGCTCCAACAGCAGTTGCGCAGGGCTGCCCACTTTGAGGTTCGCCGTCCGGCTCATCGCCAAAGTCTAGCGTCGCCTCATGACGCGGTCCAATGAGCCGCAGTGGCGAGGTCGCCGGCAGGCGCGGTCGCGGGGGATGATTCCTTGGCGTGCACTGAGGGCGTACGCTGCGCAGGTGCCCGTCCGCGCGCACCTGTTAACAGGATGATCACGACATGCCCATGAACCGCCGCGACCTGCTCGGTGTCTCCGCGCTGCTGCTGGCAGGCCCTGCCCTGTCGTTGCGGGCCGCCGCGAAGCCCTCGGCCGCCGGCAACACGCCCGCGATCCTCTGCTGGAACGAGAATCCCTACGGTCCCTCCCCGGCGGCCCGGCGCGCGATTGCCGGGGCGATCGGACAGGCCTGCCGCTATCCCTCGGACGAGGAACAGCAGGATCTGGTCAGCGCGCTGGCGCTGCATGAGGGCGCGGCTGCGGAGCAGATCGTAACCGGCAGCGGTTCCGGGGAGCTCTTGTGCGCGCTCGCGCTGCTCTACGGGCGCGATGGCGGCGAATTCATCGCCGCGGAACCAACCTACCTGGAGCTGCCCGAGTACGCGCGCACCCTGGGCGCCACGGTGCGCTTCGTCGCGGTGGATGCGCGCCTGCGCCACGACCTGCCGGCCATGCGGGCGGCGGTGTCGGCGCGCACGCGCGCCGTGTACCTCTGCAATCCCAACAATCCCACCGGCACCGCGGTGGCGGCGGAGGACATCCGCGCCTTCGTGGCGGGACTGCCGCGCGAGGTAGTGACCATCGTCGATGAGGCTTACATGGATTTCGCCACCGCCGCCGAGGTGCACTCGGTCGTTGACCTCGCGCAGGGCGAGCGGCCCGTGGTGGTGCTGCGCACCTTCTCCAAGCTGCACGGCATGGCGGGCATGCGCATGGGCTACGCGATCACGAATCCCAAGATCGCCAAGGCGCTGCGGCTCGCGCGCATGACCACGCCCAACCAGCTCACCGTGCGCGCCGCGCGCGCGAGCCTGGATGACCGCGCGTTTCTTACGGACACCCGGCGGCGCATCCTGGCGAGCCGCACGCGTATCACGGGCGAACTGACGAAGCTGCGACTGCGCTACGCGGAGCCGCAGACTAACTTCGTGTTCTTCGATACCGGTATGCCGCTGGCGAGCTTTACGCAGCAGATGAAGCAGCGTGACATCCTAGTCGGGCGGCTGTTCCCGCCCTTTGCGACCTGGTGTCGCATCACCATCGGTACCGAGCCGGAGGTGAGCTCATTCCTGGACGCGCTGCGCGCGACCGTCCACGCCTGAGGCGCCGGCACCTTCCAGGATCAGGCTCATGCAGGTGAGCGCCGCTTCCGCCTTGTGCAGCTCGCCGACCTCGAGCACGCGGGTGCTCACGCCGGCCGCCTCGAGCCGCCGCTGCGTCAGCGGGTAATCAGCGCTCACCAGCGTGATGCCGTTGAGCGTGAGCGTGTTCGCGCCGAAGGGTTCCGCCGGCGCCACGTTCAAGATGCGTGCCGCTGCGAACGCGGTCGCATCCACCCAGGCGGGATTGACCAGGAGCAGGTCCGGCGGGATGAAGGTGGCGGCACTCTTCAGGTGCAGGCACCCCTGCATGGGTACTGCGCACACCCGGTAGCCGGCCGGTGCGAGCGCTGCGGCAAGCTGCGCGACGCCGGCCGCGTTGCTGCGCGCGGAGCTGCCGACGAACAACGAGCGCCCGATCCGCAGCACGTCACCACCCTCGAGCGTCCCCGGGGCGTGCACGCGCGCCAGCGGCGTGTGCCCGGCGAGCGTGGCGGCGACCGATGCCACCTCGCCGCGGCGCGAAGCGGCTCCCGGGCGGGTAAGGACGGTGAGCTCGGGCAGCATGACGGCGGTGTCCTCGACGAACACGCCGTCCGCGTGCTCGGCCAGCGGCGGCAGCCACTGCACCTCGCAGCCGAGCGCCTCAAGCGCGGCGACGTAGCCTGCGTGCTGCTGCCGCGCCCGCGCGGCATCGATGGCAACGCGCTTAAGGAACGACAGTTCGCAGCGTTCCAGTTGCGGGCTCAATTCACGGACGAAGGCGATCATGGCGGCCCGCAGTATAACGAGGGCGACTGCCGCACTGGCGCGGCGCCGGCAGTTCTCTCGACAGCCCGGGAAGGGGGCCCTATCGTAGCGCTCATGCTCAGCGTACCCGGCATCGCCGGCGGTGATCTGGCGCTCTCGATTGCGCTCGGGGTGGGCCTTGCCGCCGCTGTCGGTTTCAGGGTGTTTCTGCCGCTGCTGGTGATGAGCATCGCCGCCTACTTCGGGCATCTGCACCTGAGCAGCGGTTTCGCCTGGCTCGGCAGTATGCCGGCACTGCTGATGCTCACCGTCGCGGCGGTGCTGGAGATCATCGCGTACTACATCCCCGGAGTGGACAACGTTCTGGATGCGCTGGCGGCGCCGGCGGCCCTGATCGCCGGCACGGTGGTGTCGGCGGCGGTCATGGCGGATGTGCCACCGCTCGTGAAGTGGAGCGCCGCCGTGATCGCCGGCGGCGGGGCCGCGGGACTCACGCAGGGCATCACCTCAGTGCTGCGCCTTAAGTCCACGACGCTCACCGCAGGCCTCGGCAATCACGCGGTTGCGAGCGGCGAACTCGGCGCTGCACTCGGGTTTTCGCTGCTCGCGCTCGCCGCCCCGGTCATCGCCGTGGCCGCCGTGGCGGTGTTCTGCTGGTTCGGCATCCGCTTCTTGCGGCGCTTGTTCCGCAACGCGCAGCCGCTCACCCCGGGGCCGCCACCGTGAGCGGGCGGCGCTGCCAGGGTGCGCGGCCGCCGGGCGGCCACGGCTAGTCGATCGTCGTACCCGGGGAGACATGCTCCTCGACGGTATAAAAGCGGGTGCAGCTGCGGTCGAACACCTGCTCCTCATCCGCGGCGATCCGCTGCGCATTCACCGGGTCGGTGAAGGCGGCCATCGCGGCGGCGAACGCCGCCTCATCCGGGTACCAAAGCTCGGTGACCACGTCGAAGTCGGGTGCCGCGGCGCCGGGGGCCAAAATCGCGCCCTCGGACACCAGGAAGTTGCGGCGGTAGTCGCAGATCTGCGGCGCGATCGAGAGGATGAGCGGCGCGTGCCGGGTCTCGTAGTAGTGGATGAACCCGGCGCGCGTCAGTCCTGCCCTGCGCTTCAGAAAGGCGATGGTCTTGATCATGTCGGCTCCTGTTGCGGCTAATGGACGCGGCGCAGCACCGCCTCGGCGTAGCGCTCCAGCGCCCTCTTCTTCACCGCCAGCTGCGCCATGTCCTCGCCGCGCTCGAGCCACGTGTTCGGGTCCCAGGGCGAGGGCAGCCAGGGTGCGATGACGACCAGGTCGTGGACTCCCAGTTCCTGCACGGCATCCACGGCCGCCTGGGTGACCGGTTCGGCGAGCGGCAATCCCACCTCAAACCCGCTCGGCGGCAGGCCGGCATCGCGGCGCATGATATGGATCGCCGCGAGCGCCGTGTCGGCCTGCGCGACGGTCATCGGCAGCGGCAGCCAGCCGTCATGGCGTGCCGCCCGACGCATGGCCGGTGCCGCCGCGCCCCCGCACCAGATGCGCACCGGCTGCGTGGGCGCCGGGCACATGATGCCCTCGAACCGGAACAACGGGCCCTCGTGCTTGACCACCTGCCCGCTGAAGAGCTTGCGCATCACGAGCAGCGTCTCATCGAGCCGCCGGCCGCGAAGCTCAAAATCGACCCCGGCGAGTTCATACTCCTCCCTGAGCCAGCCGGCCGAGACGCCGCAGACCACGCGGTTGCCGGTGAGCACCGCCGCGCTCGCCACGCTCTTGGCCACCGTGAGCGGATCGCGCAGGGCGGCAAGGTAGATGTTGGAGGCGAACTGCAGCCGCTGGGTGATCGCCCCCAGATGCGCAAACAGCACCCACGGATCGGGCCACGGGGTATCGGGTGGCACGAAGATCTTGCCGTCCGCTGAATACGGATACGGGGTCGTGATGTGGGCCGGCCAGATGAGGTGATCGCCCACCATCAGGCCGTGGAAGCCGAGATCCTCGGCGCAGCGCGCCAGCTGCGGCAATTGCTCCATTTCGCGCACCGCGACCAGCGACAACCAGAATTTCATGGGTTAACGATGCTCCCGGCGAAAGAAGGACAGTGCGAGATACGACGGATCCTGCTCGTCGGTGCGCCCGCGCGGTGCCCCGGCGGCAAACTCACCGTAGGCGGCGGCGTCAACCGGCCCCACGCGGCACCAGTCCAGCGCCAGCGACCGGTGCAGGAACTTCCACACCCCGGCGCGGCGCTCGTAACGGTCGAGGTAGCGCCCGCCGATGAGGATTTCGCGCGCCTGCGGCGGATGGGTGCGGTGGTAGGCGACGGTGTAGAGCTCCCCCTGCGCGTGTTCGGCGCGCACCACGAAGAGCGCGTTGGTGATCGAGTGCACCGTGGCTTCGAAATTGCCCAGCACCGGGGGCAGCCAGGCGAGGTATTCATCGGCGCTGCCGCGGAACATGCTGCCGTGATCATCGATGGCCTCATCGTGATAAAGCGAGCGCAGCAGTACGAAATCGCGCCGATCGCAGGCGCGACAGTACGTCAGCACCAGCTCGTGCAGCGCCTGCTTGTCGATGAGCGTCTGTAGCTGCTCCGCCATGGCCCCCGCACCGGGCGCGTCCGCCGCGTGCCGCTAGCCTACCCGCTTTACCCGCGCTAACGTCATCACGCATTTAGGGTAGCGCGCCACCGGCGGGCTCACGCATTTGGGCGATGCGCCCCAGCGGGGCTTCGCGCACGGTGCAGCGCGCCCCAGACGAACGTCCCGCGCGGAGGCTTCAATGATCGATGTCTATGGCATGAGCAGCCCGAACGTGGTGAAGATCACCATCATGCTGGAGGAGCTGGGCCTGCCCTACCGCCAGCATCATGTGAACGTCTTCGCGGGCGATCAGCATGAGGCACAGTTCCTCAAGATCAGCCCCAACAACAAGGTGCCCGTGATCCTGGACGCAGACGGCCCCGGGGGCGCTGCGCTGCCGGTGTTTGAAAGCGGCGCCATCCTCATCTATCTGGCGGAGAAGACCGGACGGCTGCTGCCCGCCGGCGGCGCCGCGCGCGTGGCGGTGCTCGAATGGCTCATGGTGCAGCTCACCGCGGTGGGCCCGATGTTCGGCCAGCTGGTGCATTTCACCCGCTACGCGCCGCCTGGCAACGACTACGGCCTGCGGCGCTACACCAGCGAGGTGCGGCGTCTCTTCGCGGTGCTGGAAGGGCGGCTGCGGCAGGCGGCCTATCTCGGCGGCGAGTCGTATTCAATCGCCGACGTCGCCACCTGGCCGTGGATTCGCACCGCGAGCGGCATCTATCCGTGGCTCGCGGAGGCGGGCGCCGGCGGCGACGCACTGGCGGCCTGGCCGGCGCTCGGGCGCTGGTTCAGGCTCATCGGCGGGCGGCCCGCGGTCGAGCGCGGTGTCGCCAGCGGCGAGCGCTTCCTCGAGCTCGACAAGGCGGCCTTCGGCAGCGCCGCGCCGGAGGCATTCGACCGCTTCTTCAACCGCGGCAAGTATCAGCGCTAGGGAGTCGCGATGAAATTCTGGCAGATGCTCACGTGGATGGAGCCCGAACAGATCCTGGAGGTCGCGCGCTTTGCCGAAGAGGTCGGCTTCGAGGGCGTCATGCTGGGCGATCACGGGGTGTTCCCCCGGGACGTCAAGGCCGTCTACCCTTACTCGGCCGACGGCAAGCCGCCGATGGCGCCGGATGCCTGGTACCCGGATTGCTGGGCCACGATCGGCGCCATCAGCGCCGTCACCCGCCGCCTGCGCTTTGCCGTGGCCGTGTACGTACTGCCGCTGCGCAACGTGTTCGAGGTGGCGCGCGCCACCGGCACCCTCGCCATCCTCAGCAACAACCGCTTCATCCTCGGCGCCGGCATTGGGTGGATGAAGGACGAATTCGAAATCTACGGGGTGGACTTCCATACCCGCGGCAAGCGTTTCGACGAGCAGATCGACGTGCTGCGCAAGCTCTGGGGCGGCGGCATGGTGGAGCACCACGGCGCGCTCATCGACTTTGCGCCGCTTCAGATCTCCCCGGCTCCCGAGCGGGCGGTGCCCATCTTCACCGGGGGGGCCGCGCCGGTGGCGCTGCGGCGGGCGGCGTACAAGGCCGACGGCTGGATCGGCGCGGGCAACACGCCCGAGGAAGTGCCCGGGATACTGGCCGAGTTCCGCCGCCTGCGGTGCGAAGCCGGCCGCGAACAGCTGCCGTTTGAGACCGTCATCGGGCTGTCCACGCCGCCGGCGCTTGCCACGTTCCAGCGCCTGCACGAGCAGGGAATGAGCGGCGGGGTGAGTTATCCGTTCACCTTCACGGCGGGCCAGCGCTCGCGGCTCGATGACAAGAAGCGTGTGATGGAAGACTTCGCCCGGCGCTTCATCCGCCCGTTGGGGGGCTGAAGAACGCCACCCGGCGGCGCGGCTGCGGCTAAAGAAGGCGCCGCCAGCCGGCTTGCCAGCGGCGCGTGGTACCCGGCGGCTCTAGTGCGTGGCCGAGCCGGCCGAGAGACAGGTCTTCATGAACGCCTTGCGGCTGTCCCCGCTCAGCGACTTGGTGGTTGCTTCCGCGTTGCAGTCCTTCATTCTCTGCTGCTGACTGTTGGACAGTTTCACGCCCTTCTTGGACAGGCAGGTCTTCATGAATGCCTTGCGCTCATCACCGCTCAGAGACTTCGTCGTCGCATCGGCGTTGCACTCCTTCATCTTCTCCTGCTGACTGTTAGTCAGGCTTTCGGCGCTTGCCGACTGAACGCTCGTCAGCGCCAGCGCCGCACCGATTGCCACCAGCCACGTCGCGCGTCTCATAGCCTCTCCTTTGTGAAACGGACGGCAAACATGCACCCGCCGTATGTTACCCCCACGATGCACCCTACTCCATGTCGGGGTAGGGACCGCGGCCCTGATCCGCGATAAAGCGATCGATACGCGCCTGCAGCGTCGGCAAGGGCACGGAGCCGAGTGCTAGCACGACGTCGTGAAAGGCACGGATGTTGAAATGCTCGCCGAGGGCCTTCTCCGCCCGGGCGCGCGCCTCGAGGATGGCGCGCTCGCCCAGGTAGTACGACAGCGCCTGGCCCGGCCAAGTGATGTAGCGATCGATCTCGGTGGCGATCTCGCGCTCCGGCAGCGCGGTGTACTGGCGGAAGTAATCGATGGCCTGTTGCCGCGTCCAGCCCTGCGAATGAATGCCGGTGTCGACCACCAGACGGGCCGCGCGCCAGATCTGGTAGCCGAGCATGCCGAAGCGCTCGTAGGGCGTGTCGTACATGCCCATCTCGCTGCCGAGCTGCTCACAGTACAGCGCCCAGCCTTCACCGTAGGCTGATATGTAGGTGAGCTGCCGGAAGGCCGGCTGGTCCTTGTGCTCCATGGCGATGGGGATCTGAAAGGCGTGCCCCGGCGCGGACTCGTGCAGGGTGAGCGCGGTCAGGTTGTACAGCGGGCGGCTCGGCAGGTCGTAGGTGTTGAGCAGGTACACGCCGGCGCCGCCGCGCCCGGCGGTGTAGAAGGGCGCCAGGTCATCCGGCACCGGCTTGATGGCGAAGCGCGCACGCGGCAGGTAGCCGAAGTACTGCGCGGCCTTGCCGTCGAAGCGCTTGGCGATCCAGGCCGCGTGCATCAGCAACTCCTCCGCCGATTTCACGTAGAAGCGCGGGTCGCTGCGCAGGAAGCTCTGGAAGGCCGCAAAATCCCCCTTGAAGCCGGTGTCCTGCATCGCGCCCACCATCGCGGCGTGCAGGCGCTGCACTTCGGCAACGCCGAGTTCGTGGATCGCGGCCGGCTGCATGTCGAGGGTGGTGAATTCGCGGATCTTGGCGCGGTAGTAGTTACGGCCATCCGGCAGCTCCTCGGCGGCGAGCGTGGTGCGCATGCCCGGCACGTACTCGGTGCGCACGAACTTGAGCAGCTCCACGTACGCGGGCTGCACCACCTCGCGGATGGTCTTGAGGGCGGCGGCGCGCAGCTCCTGCTGCTTCGCCGGCGGCACGCCGTTCATCTCCTTGAAGGGGGTATAGAACAGACTGTCTTGCGCAGCCGCCTCGGTAACCGCGGTGATCGAGGCGTCGCGTCCCTCCATGGTGGCGCGCGGCGGCGTGAAACCGCGCTGCAGACCCGCGCGCATCTCCTGCATCTGCTCGCGGAAGTAGCGCGGGATGTCCTGCATCTGCCCGATCCAGTGCTGGTAGTCCTCGAGATGGCGGAACGGGCGCCGCGCGGTGTAGCCGATGTCGGTCCAGAAGGTGGTGTCGGAGTTTGCCGGCATCTCGTAGTCGCGGAACCGCTGGTTGGCGACGAGCACCGCGATCTGGGCGCGGTAGATGTCGTAGTTGACCTGTTCAGTTTCCGAGAGGCGCGCGCGGTCGATCCCGGCAAGCCGCTGCTGCACGTCCACCCAGTACTTCAGGCGCATTTCCTGGGTCGCCGGATCCACGCGCGGCAGGTGGTCCGAGATCGGCCGCGTGCCGTCTTCATCGTCCGGCTGCTGATCCGTGCGCCACTTCCACTCGGTGTTGTAGATCGCCCGCAGGCGCGCGTCCATGCCCTCGTGCCCGGAGCGGCCGCAAGCGGCGAGCGCAGCGGTGAGGCCCATCGCGAGCAGCAGCGACCCCAGGGAGTTTCGCATGGTGAGACTTTCGACGCGCCGGCCGAAGAATGCGGGCTTCATGAGGTCCGACAGCATACGCGAACCGTTGCGCGCCGCTTACCCCCTACGGTACAAGGGGGCGTGTTGTGGAAAGCGATCATCGCCATCTGTCTCGGCTCCAGTCTCGGAGCACTGCTGCGCTGGTGGCTCGGGCTCCTGCTCAACCCGCACTTCCCGAGCATCCCGCCCGGTACCCTCGCCGCCAACCTGATCGGCGGCTACATCGTCGGTGTCGCGGTGGCGGTGTTCGCCGCCTACAGCGCCGTGCCCCCGGAGTGGCGGCTGTTCGTCATCACCGGCTTCTGCGGGGGGCTGACCACTTTCTCGACCTTCTCCGCCGAGGTCGTGGCCCTGATGCTGCAGGGTCGCCTGTGGTGGGCCGCCGGGGCCGCCGCGACCCACCTTGCCGGCTCACTGCTCATGACCTTCGCCGGCATCGGCACGGTCGCGTGGCTGCGCAGCTGAGAGGTCCGCGGTCAACGGCTAGGAGCGCACGCACATGCAAGGCTCATTCCTGCGGTTCTATGTCCACGAGAATCAGCGTCACGGGCGGCGGCTGCTGTGGGAGTGGTTGCTGGAACAGGCCAATGCGCTCGGCATCCGCGGCGGCTCGGCGTTTCGCGCCATGGCAGGCTTCGGCCGCCACCACGTGCTGCACGAGAGCACCTTCTTCGAGCTCGCCGGGACGCTGACCATCGAGGTGGAGTTCCTCGTCACCGATGAGGAGGCGCGGCAGCTGCTGGCGCTCGTGCAGGGCACGGGAATGCGCCTCTTTTACGCCTCGGTCCCGGCGCAGTTCGGGGTGATCAATCCGGATGTGTCCGATCCACCGCCGCAGGAGTGAGGCGGGCGCCGCGCGCGACGCTTACTTGCGCTCCAGGGTGTGCAGCGGCACGGCGCCTGAGGCGCCCAGCCGCGGCCGGTCCGCCTCGGCGGCGGTAAGGGGCTGACACTCCCGCAGGCTCGCGTGGCAGCGCGCGGCGAGTTCCTGGTATTCGCGCGTGCCGGTCGCCTTCCACTGCAGCTCCTCGGGCGTCAGCTGCCGCACGATGCGCGCCGGCACGCCCATGACGAGGGTGCGCCTGGGCACCACGAAGCCGGCGCGCACGAAGCTCGAGGCACCCACGAAGGCTTCCTCCTCGATGACGGCCCCGTCCATGACGACCGCGCCGATGCCAACGAGGGCGCCGCGCCGGACAGTGCAGCCGTGCAGCACGGCGGCGTGCCCGATGTGCGCGTCCTCCTCCAGCAGCGCGTCCTTGGAGGGGAAGCTGTGCAGCACGCAGCAGTCCTGCACGTTGGAGCCGGCGCCCATGATGATGCGTCCGAAATCACCGCGCAGCGCCGCGCCGGGGCCGACGTAGCAGCGCGGCCCGATGAGCACGTCCCCGATCAGCACGGCCTGCGGGTGCACGAAGGCACTCGGGTGTACCACCGGCACCAGGCCGTCGATTGAGTAAACGGGCACGGCGACTACCTGGCCTTGGCCCGGGCGAGAAACGCGCTCACGGCGGTGCGGAATTCGGCGGATTTAAGCTGCCCGCCAAAGATGCGCGCCTCCTCGTCGATGCGGGCGAGCGTCGCTGCCTGATCCCCGCGCAACAAGCGGCGCGTGGCGGCGAGCGCTTCAGGTGGCTGGCGGGCGAGCGCGCCGGCGAGCGCGCGCGCCTCCTCCATGAGCGCCGCCTCCTCCACCACGCGGTTCACAAGTCCGAGCCTGAGGGCGGTGTCGGCGTCGAAGGGTCTGCCGAGCAGCAGCAGCTCGGCGGCGCGCTGCGGGCCGATGCGGCGCGGCAGCAGGAGCGAGCTGGCGGCCTCCGGGACCAGGCCCAGGCTCACGAACGGCAGCGAGAACTGCGTGGCACGCGCGGCCACGATCAGATCGCAGTGCAGGAGCATCGTCACGCCGATGCCGACCGTCTGGCCGTGCACCGCGGCGAGCAAGGGCTTCTGGAAGGTGGCGAGCGTGCGCAGCAGACCCATCACCGGGTGCCCGGGGCTGAACTCGGGCCCGTTGAGAAAATCGTGCAGATCGTTGCCGGCACAGAAACCGGCGCCCTCCCCGCTCAGCAGCACCGCCTGCACCGCCGCATCCGCCTGCGCGGCGGTGAGCCCCTGCAGCAGCGCGGCATACATCGCGAAGGTGATGGCGTTGCGCTTCTCGGGGCGGTTGAGGCGCAGCTCGCATACCCCGGCAGCGGTCGCACTGAGGACCGGTTCGCTCATGCGGGCACTTTGCCCAGTGCGCCGCAGCCGCGCAACTGCGCGAGCTCGGCCGCCGTGAGTCCCAGGCGCTGCGCGAGCACCTCCTCGGTGTGCTGCCCGAGCGTCGGCGGTGCCAGCTGATACTCGAGCGCGTTGCGCGAGAAGCGCACCGGGTTGCGCACGCCCGGGGCCAGGACACCGAGCGCGTGCGGCAGATCCAGACGCAGGCCGCGGTGGCGCACCTGCGGCTCCGCGAACGCCTGCGCGATGTCGTTGATGGGGCCACACGGCACCTGGGCCGCCTTGAGGATCTCGAGCCACTCGCCGCTCGAGCGGGTGGCAAACTGCGCCGCAAGGCGCGCGACCAGCGCGGGCCGATGCGCGACGCGCTGCGCGTTGTCGGCGAAGCGCGCATCACGCGTGAGCTCCTCCAGCCCCAGCGCGCGGCAGCAGTTGGCGAACTGCCGGTCGTTGCCCACGGCGAGCATGAGGAAGCCATCGCGCGTGGCGAACGCCTGGTATGGGGCGATGTTCGGATGCGCCGAACCGTGACGGCCCGGCGGTTGACCGCTCAGGAGGTAATTCAGGCTCTGGTTGGCGAGCCAGCCGAGCTGGCTGTCAAGCAGCGCCAGGTCGATGTGCTGCCCGGCGCCACTGCCGGCGCGCTCGTAGAGCGCGCCCAAGATCGCCGTCGCCGCATACATGCCGGCCATGAGGTCGGAGACCGCGACGCCGACCTTCACCGGTCCCGCGCCCGGTTCCCCCTCGGCGATGCCGGTCACGCTCATGAGACCGCCCATCGCCTGGATCATGGCGTCGTAGCCGGGGCGGGTTGCCTCCGGGCCATCCTGCCCGAAGCCTGTGATCGAGCAGTAGATCAGTTGCGGGTGCGCGGCGGCGAGATCCGCGTAGCCCAGGCCGTAGCGGGCAAGACCGCCCACCTTGAAGTTCTCCACCAGCACATCGGAGGTGAGCGCCAGCTCGCGTGCCAGCCGCGCGCCTGCGGGGTTGGCCAGGTCGAGCGTGACGGAGCGCTTGCCGCGGTTGGTGCTCAGGAAGTACGCCGACTCGCGCGTCGGCGCGCCGCTGCCATCGGGCAGCCACGGTGGCCCCCACTGGCGTGTGTCATCGCCCGCCCCCGGCGCCTCGACCTTCACCACCTCCGCGCCGAAGTCCGCCAGCAGCTGGGTGGCCCACGGGCCCGCGAGCACGCGCGTCAGATCCAGCACCCGCACCCCCGTCAGCGGACCCATGGGGCGTTCAGCCCTGCGGCGGCGGGGCGGCCGGCGCGCCGTGCGAGCGGAAATCAACGCTGCTGTCGGCGGCCAGCCAGGCGAGCGCCGCCCAGGCGGCGACATTCTGGTCCAGCTGCGCGCGATCGACCTTGTCGAGCGTGTCATCCGGGGTGTGGTGGATGTCGAAGTAGCGCATGCCGTCCTGGCTGAGCGCGAACGCGGGCACGCCCGCCTGCACCGCCGGTGCCACATCGGCGCCCGCATCCTCCGGCGGGCGCGCCGCGGCGAGCACCCCGATGGGCGTCAGCACACGCAGCACCGCCTGTGCGAAGTCCGCGTGGATGACCGCCGCTGGCAGTGCGAGCTCGTAGATGCGGTCGGCCCCAAAGTCGCTCTCGGCGGCGAGCACGTGGCTGGCAAGCTCCCCCTGGTGGGTGGTGACGTACGCATGGCCGCCGAAATCCCCGAACGGTTTCACCGGCTGGGCGATCTCCTCGGAACCGAACAGCACCACGCGCAGCGTGCGCTGCGGCCGGTGCGGCAGGTCGCGGATGAGCTTCGCCGCGGCGGTGATGATGGCGGTGCCGGTGCCGTCGTCGAGCGCGCCGGTGCCCTGGTCCCAGCTGTCCAGGTGCGCGGCGAGCAGCACGATTTCCTCGGGCTTCCTGGTGCCCTTGATGTCCGCGACGACGTTCTGCGAGTGCGCGTTCTGCAGGTAGGAGGCGCTCGAGGAGAGGTGCACGCGCGCGGTGCGGCCGATGGCCGCGATGCGCTCGAGCTGATCCGCATCCGGGTTACTCAGGGCAAACGCGGGCACCTCGACCTTGCCGTCCACGTAGCGCGTGGTGCCGGTGTGGGCGTTGCGATGAGTGTCGGTGCCCGCGGAACGCATCAGGAACGCGAGCGCGCCGCGCTGCGCGGCTTCGTGCGGCCCTGCGGCCCGCGCCGCCACGACCGGCCCGTAGCCGGCGCCGTCCTGCGTGCGCACCATGCGCATGGTGACCATCGCGATCTTGCCGCTCAGGGAGCCGGCGGGCGCGGCCTTCAGCTCCTCGAGCGTCGGGAAGATGACGACGTCGCCCTCGAGCCCGCCTGCCGGGGTGGGCGGGGATTCCCCGAGCGCTGCGACCGCCAGCGGCTGCACGCTCGGAGAGATGAGCTGCGCGCTTTCGGTACCGCGCACCCAGGCGGTGATCGGGAAGGTCTCGATGTGCACATTGTCGAAGCCCAGATCCTTCAGGCGCGCGGCGGCCCACTCGGCGGCCGCCTGTTCGTTGGCGGAACCCGCCGGTCGCGGACCGAAGCGCGTCGTGAGCTCGCTCACCCAGGTGTAGGCGATGTCGTGGCCCGCCATCGCCGCATCGCGCAGCTGCACGGCCACCGTCTCCGGCGGTGGATTGTGGCCGGCGAACGGTGTGCCGGCGGCGCACGCCACGCCGGCGGCGAGCAGCCAGGTCGGCGCGCCCAAGCGCCACAGGGTTGCTGAGAATCGGGATTGGTCGCGCACTTCGGTCCTAGAGGTGCCAAAGGAGCGCGCATTCTACGGAAGCGCTGCGACGCGCACCACGGCAGATTCGCAGGCGCCGTTAGCCCTTCAGGGGGGCAGTTGGGAGATCGGCAGCGGCGTCGCCAGATAAAAGCCCTGGGCGTAGTCGACGCCGATGTTCTTCAGCTCCGTGAGCACCGCCTCGGTTTCCACGCATTCCGCGACGGTGGCGATGCCGAGCGCGCGCCCGACCTTGCCGATCGCCTCGACCATGCTGCGGCTCACCGCATCCTGGCTGATGTGGCTGATGAACTGTCCGTCGATCTTCAGAAAGTCCACCGGCAGGGACTTCAGGTACACGAACGAGGATACCCCGGTGCCGAAATCATCGAGCGAGAACTTGCAGCCGCGCGCCTTGAGTTCACTCATGAGGAAGCGCGCGTTGGACAGACTCGTGACCGCGGAGGTTTCGGTGATCTCGAAGCACAGCGCCCCCGCGATCGCCGGGTCTCCGACGCTCTGCAGCACGAAGTCGACGAACGACTGCTCGTTGAGGGAGGTGCCGGAGAGGTTCACGGCGAGCAGCGGCAGCGCCAGGCCCGAGCGCCGGCGCTCGCGCAGCAGTTCGATGGCGCGCTCCACCACCCAGCGGTCGATCGCCGACATCACGTTGTAGCGTTCCGCGGCCGGGATGAATTCGGTCGGGGCGACGAGTTCGCCGGAATCATCCCGCAGCCGCACGGTGAGTTCGTAAAAGGCGCGCCCGCCGCCTTGCGTCAGCGACACGATCGGCTGGAAGAACAGCTCCAGGCGGTTGTCCTCGGCGGCGCGCGTGACGCGCGCGACCCAGTGCATTTCGCGGTGCCGGTGCGAAACACCCTCGGCACCGTAGACGTGGATGCGGTTGCGGCCGGCGTCCTTGGCCGCGTAGCAGGCAATGTCAGCCGCGGACATGACGCTCGCAACGCTCTCCGTCTCGGCGCGGATCTGCACGATGCCGATGCTCGCTCCCACCGAGAGCGTGCTGCCGCTCCAGGTGAAGCGGAAGTCGCGGATCGCCTGGCGCACCCCTTCGGCGATGCGCGTCGCCTGCTCCAGGGTGCAGCCCTCCAAGAGCACGCCGAATTCATCCCCGCCCAGGCGCGCGATGGTGTCGGAGGTGCGCACCCGCGTCTGCAGCAGCCCGGTCACGTCGCGCAGCAGACGGTCGCCCGCCTGGTGTCCGCAGGTGTCGTTCACCACTTTGAACTGGTCAAGATCGATGTACAGCAGCGCGTAGGAGCCCTCGCCGCGCTGCGCCGAGAGCAGCGCGCCGTGCAGGCGGTTGTCGAACTCGCGCCGGTTGATCAGGCCGGTGAGCGCATCGTGGCTCGCCTGCCAGGACAGCGCGCGCTTCAGGCGCCGCTCCTTGGTGACGTCGTGGAACACCACCACCGCGCCGATGACGCGACCCTGACGGTCGCAGATGGGGGCGGCGGATTCCTGGATCGCGACCTCGTGGGCGGAGCGCGTGATCAGCACCGAGTGATCGGCGGGCGCGGCGTTGCCGGAGCGCCCGAGGGCGACGTTGAGTGAGTTCTCGATCGGCTCGCGGGTGAGTTCGTTGACCAGATTCAGCACCGCCCCGATCGGCTGGCCGCGCGCTTCGCTAAGACTCCAGGCGGTGAGATTCTCGGCCACCGGATTGATGTACTCGATGCGCCCCTCGGCATCAGTGCTGATCACTGCATCGCCGATGGACTCCAGCGTCACCTGCGCGCGCTCCTTTTCAGCGAAGATCGCCTGCTCGGCGCGCTTGCGCTCGGTGATGTTCGCGATCGTGCCCTCGTAGCCGATGTGCCGACCGGCCGCGTCGCGCATCGGGCGGGCGTTCTCGAGCACCACGATCTGCTGGCCATCGCGCCGGCGCATGAGAAATTCCGCGTCGCGGATCTCGCCCTCCGAGTCGACCCGGCGCGCAAACTCGGCGCGATCGGCCGGGTTCCAGTACAGTGCCTCGGCGCCGCGCAGCGCGTACAGTTCCTCGGCGCTGCGGTAGCCGAGCATGGCGACGAACGCCGGATTCACCGACAGCAGGCGCCCGTCGCGGCCGCTCTGGTAAACCCCCTCCGCGATGCTTTCAAAGAGGCCGCGGAACTTCGCTTCGCTCGAGCGCAGTGCCTCCTCGCCCAGGCGCCGCTCGATCGCAATCCCGGCCAGCTGCGCGGCGCGCGCCATGACCTGCGCCTCCGCCGGGCTTGGCACGCCGACCGTGGTGCGGTACACCCCGAGTGACCCGAGTACCTGCCCGCCGGCGGCCTTGATGGGTGTCGACCAGGCGGCCCGCACCCCTGCGGCCACCGCCACTGCGCGCGGCTCGATCCAGAAGGGATCCTTGCCCACGTCCGCCACCAGCACCTGGCGACCGAGGTAGACGCAGGCGGCACAGGAGCCGGTGCGGATGCCGATGGCCGCGCCCTGCAGCGCTGCGCGCAGCGCCTCGGGTACCCGCGGCGCCACCATGGAGGCGAAGGACTGTCCGTCGGCCGCCAGGACGCTCGCCGCGGACAGGGCGCCGCCGATTCCCGCCTCGATCAGCCCGGTGATCGAGGTCAGTACCTCCGGCAACGGCGCATTGCGCGTCACCTGCTCAAACACCTGCCGCTCCGCGGCGGCCATGCGCTCGGTGCGCTTGCGCTCGGATATGTCGGCGATGCTGCCGCGCACCAGGCGGCGCGTGCCGCTCGGCAGGTGCACCAGGCGCACCTCGCAGATGATCTCGCGGCCCTGCGCGTCGCAATGCGACCACTCGAACTGCTGCACGTCCCCGGCGAGCGCGCGCTCGATGTAGGCACGCGCCCGCTCCGCGGAGGCGCCGCCGTCGGGCTGCTGCGCCGGACTCAGGGTTACCGGCCCGAGCTCCAGCAGCTTTTCACGGCCGAGGCCAAAGAGCTTCTGCGCGTTGACGTTGGCATCCACGAAGCGGCCGGAATCCACATCGAGCACGACGATGGCATCGGGGGCGTGGTCCACCAGGAGCTGGTAGCGCGCGGCGCTCTCGCGCATCGCCTGCTCGGACTCGCGCCGCTCGGTGACATCGCGCAGGCACAGCACGAACATCTCGCGCGCCAGCAGCGGCGCCTTGCTGACGGCGAACTCCGCCGGGAACAGGCCGCCGTTCTTGCGCTGCGCCCACAGCGCCTGCGCGCTCAAGTCCAGCGCCGTGTCGCCCACACTCGCCGCCAGGCGCGCCAGCGCCTCCGGGATGCTCTCCTCGGCGGCGATCTTCGGCAGCAGCAGATCGATGCGCTGCCCGACCACCTCGTCCTGCGAGTAACCGAACACCCGCTCGCCGGTGGGGTTGAAGGTGCGGATCATCCCGTGCTCGTCCACCAGCAGCACCACGTCCTTGATGTGATCGAGGATCACCTGCAGGTGCTCGGAGGACTGCTCGCGCGCCTCGTGCGCCAGGGCCTGGGCCTCATCGGCCATGAGGCGCATGGACTCGACGATGCCGCGGCGCTCGCGCTCGACCGTCTGGTACTGCTCATTGATCAGGCGCAGCAGCATCGGCACGTCCGGCACGGCGCTGCCGGTGCGCAGCTGCAGCTCGCGCAGCTGCGCCTTCAGCTGCGGGTGCAGTTCGGGGTATTGCTCAGCGTGCGGACGCGCGTCGGCCCGCACCAGCGTCGTCGTAGCGCCCGGCGTGGCATCGGGGGACTCGGGGAGTGTCCGGAAGGGCTGGGTCTTTGACATAACGGCGACAGCTGAACCCGATACCGATCATACGGGCCGCATCCGCAGTGACTTGTGAAGCCCCTCCCGAATCCGCGCAGTGACCGCGGATCCAGGAACGCCCGGGGGGCTAGCGCGAGGCGGGAGCGGGCGGCTGGGCCGCCGCGGTCTTGGCGGGCGGCGGGTTCGCCGGCTTCACCGGCAGGTCCGGGAAGCCGCGGCCGGCGATGATCGGGATCGCATAGGCCTGGGTCGTGACCTGGCCGGCGCTGTCCACCCCGGAGAGCGTGGCCGTGAGGGTGTAGATACCGTCCTGCTTGGGCAGCACCTTGAAGACGTGCTGGATCGGCACCCCCTCGGCCGGCTTCTCCAGGCCGGACAGCTCAGGCGAATCGACGACCTCGAGGCCCTCCTCGCCCTCCACCTTGCCGTAGATGCGGTCAAGGTTCGGACTCAGGGGCACGATGGCGATCGTTACCTCAAGGGGCTGTGCGACTTCCGGGCGCTGGCCGAGCTCAAATTTCACCTGGATGGGCAGCGCCGTGGAGCCGGGTTTGACCGACGTCACCGCCGCCACCATGTTGCGCGAGAGGGTATCCGCCGGGGTGGTTACCGTCTTGCGCGTCACCTTGGCGGCCGCAGCGGCGGCCTGCTTGTCGTGCCCTGAGCCGCAAGCGCCCACGGCGGCGGCGAGCGCCAGGACAGCGACCGTGTTTCTGCTAAGGATCCACATAGCTTGCGCGTGCCACCCGATGGATTTGTCTTAAGTTACATGCGAGCCTTGAGGCCACAATAACGCCTCTTCGCGGTCCGGCGCACGTGCGCAGGTCCGCATTTCCACACCTCACTCCATCAGGAGCGGCGGATCCTCGATCTGCGCGACCTGCTCGAGCAGATCGGCGAGGTAGCCCTCCCAGTAGCGCTCTTCGCCGAACCAGGGGAACGCCCGCGGGAAGGCCGGGTCGCCCCAGCGGTGTGCCACCCAGGCGCCGTGATGCAGCATGCGCAGGCTGCGCAGCGGCTCGATGAGGCGCACCTCCGCGTAGTCGAAGTCCGCAAACTGCCGGTAGCCCTCCAGCAGGTCGGCCCACTGGCGCTTCTGCTCGTCCGGGGAGCCCGCGAGCATCATCCACAGGTCCTGCACACGCACGCCCGTGGCGCAGTCGTCCAGATCCACGAATACCGGCCCCTGCTCGTTCCAGAGCAGATTCCCGAGGTGGCAGTCCCCGTGCAGGCGGATCTCGCGCACGCCCGCGCTGGCGGCAAACGCCGCATTCACCCGCTCCAGCAGCGCGCCGCTGACGGAGGCATAGCGCTCGTGCAGGCGCTCGGGCAGCAGCTCCCCCTCCAGCACCTGGGCGCGCGCCTGCCAGCCCAGGCGCTCCACGCCGATGCGCGGGCGCAGCTGGAAGGCGCGGGTGGCCCCGATCTGGTGCACCCGGGCAAGGCTGCGACCGAGTATCTGGCGGGCCTCGGGGGCGTCCAGCTCAGGCGCCCGGCCGCGCATCCAGGGGAAAGCGGCAAAACGGAAGTCCTGGAAGTGCAGCAGCGTCTCACCCCCGATGGCCAAGGGTGCGGCCACCGGAAGCTCGGCGGCAGCCAGCTCGTGGGTGAATTCATGCTCCTCGGCGATCTGGGCGTCGCTCCAGCGGCGCGGCCGGTAGAATTTCAGCACCAGCAGGCGCTCGTCCGCGCCGAGCTGGTAGACCCGGTTTTCGTAGCTGTTCAGGGCAAACAGCCGCCCGTCCGGCTGCAGACCGAACGCGGCTGCCGCATCCAGCACCACCTCGGGTGTCAGTCCTGCGAAGGGCTGCACAGTGCTGTCGCGGGTTTTGTTTATCATCGGGTGACCATGAGCCAGGGCAGCATATTAGTGACCGGGGGCGCGGGCTACATCGGCTCGCACGTGGCGCTGCAGCTGCGCGCCCGCGGTGAGCGGGTCGTGATCCTCGATGACCTCTCGCGCGGCTTCCGCCAGGCGGTGCTCGACACACCCCTGGTGGTGGGCAAGGTGGGCGACCGCGACACCGTCGCAAGCCTCCTTAAGAGCCACCAGGTGGACACGGTGATGCACTTCGCCGCCTACACCATCGTGCCCGAGTCGGTGGCGCAGCCCTTGAAGTACTACGGCAACAACACCTCCTCGACCCGCACGCTGCTCGAGTGCTGCCTGGAGGCCGGCGTGCGCCACTTCGTGTTCTCCTCCACCGCGGCCGTGTACGGCACGCCGGCGGACGGCGTGGCGGCCGAGACCACCCCCACGGCGCCGATCAACCCCTACGGCACCTCCAAGCTCATGTCCGAATGGATGCTGGCGAGCGTGGCCGCCGCCTCCTCCCTGCGCTATGCCGCGCTGCGCTATTTCAACGTCGCCGGCTCGGACTGCGGCGGCCGCATCGGTCAGGCGACGCCCAACGCGACGCTCCTCATCAAGGTCGCCTGCGAGGCGGCGATCGGCAAGCGCCCGCACGTGTCGATCTTCGGCACCGATTTTCCGACCGCCGACGGCACCGGCGTGCGCGACTACATCCACGTGGAGGACTTGGCCACCGCGCACGTGGATGCGCTGGCGTACCTGCGCGCCGGCGGTGACTCCACGACCCTCAATGTCGGCTACGGCCACGGCTACAGCGTGCGCCAGGTGCTGCAGAGCGTGGAGCGCGTCTCCGGGCGGCGCCTCGCGGTGCGCGAGGAAGCCCGGCGGCCGGGGGACCCGGCGGCGCTGGTGGCCCGCGCCGAGCGCATCAAGAGCGAGCTCGGCTGGCGCCCGCGCCTGAATGACCTCGACACCATCGTGCGCACCGCCTATGCCTGGGAGCAGCGGCTCCAGCAGCAGCCCTGGTAGGCGGCATCCCCCTGACGCGCCAATCCGATACGCGTTGCGTGAACGCCCGGTAGAATGCGCCCCCATGCAGTGGGGGCGTCCCAAGTCATTGAGTGGACTGATGCTGGTCGGCCTGGCCCTGATGGCCGTGCCGCTGCTCGTCGCCGTGCTGACCGCCGTGCTGCAGATCCGGGACCTGGCGGACACGGGCCAGAAGATCGTGATCCAGGGGGTGACGAATGCGCGCGCCTCCCAGGCACTGTTCGGACAGATCGCCTCGCTCGAGCGCACGGCGCGCCTCTACGACGTGCTCAATGACGCAAAACTGCTTGAGCTGTACCGTACCCAGGACGCCCTGCTGAGCGGCACCCGGGAACAGCTGCACAGCCAGGCGACGGGCGAAGCGCGCGACACGCTCGAGCAACTGGGGGAGCTGCAGCAGACCATCCGCCAGACCGTCACGCAGACGCCCGCCACCCAGGATGCCGCCGCGGCGCGCGAGCTGTCGCAGCGCTTCACGCAGCTCACGACCCTCGTCCAGCGTGTCGCGCAGCAGAGCAACGAACAGGTCGATACGGAGGTCGCCGTGCTCAAGGAGCGCACGCTGCAGGCGCGCAAGCGCCTCTTGTGGCAGGCGGCGCTGCTGCTGCCGCTCGCACTCCTGGCGGTGCTCATCCTCACGGTGGGCGTCGGGCGGCCGCTGCGCCAGCTGGATCGTGCCATCAGCGAGCTCGGCGAAGGCACCTTCACCAATCCGATCGCCGTCTCCGGGCCGCACGATCTGGAGCGCCTCGGCGGGCAGCTCGAATGGCTGCGGCAGCGCCTGCTGGAGCTCGCGCACGAGCGCAACCGCTTCCTGCGCCACATGTCGCACGAACTCAAGACGCCGCTCGCCAACATCCGCGAGGGCACCGAGCTTCTGATGGACGGGGCGGTCGGGGAGCTGGATTCGAACCAGCGCGAGGTCGCCGCGATCCTGCGCGAGAACGGCATCAAGCTGCAGCGCATGATCGAGAACCTCTTGTCCTTCAGCGCCTGGCAGACCTCCAGCGTCGGACTGGAGGCGACCGAGTTTCGGCTGCGGCCCCTGGTCAAGCAGGTGCTCGAGAACCAACAGCTCACGCTGCTGTCTCAACGCGTGCGCCTCGACGTGCACGTGGAGGACGTCACGCTGGTGGCCGACCGCGGCAAGATCCGCCTCATCCTCGAGAACCTGGTGTCCAACGCGGTCAAATACTCCCCCAAGGGCGGCACGATTCATCTCATGGCGCGCACCACGGACGCGCAGCTGGTGCTGGACGTGGCCGACGGCGGCCCGGGCATTCCGGTCGAGGACCGCGAGCACATCTTCGATGCGTTCTACACCGGTCGCGCCGCGCGCAGCACCGCGGTGAAGGGCACCGGCATCGGGCTGTCCGTGGTGCTCGAGTTCGTTTCCGCCCACGGCGGCACGGTGCAGATCATCGACGGGCAGTTCCCCGGTGCGCACTTCCGCATCACCATGCCCATCCGCGCGAGCACCGGGGACCGCCCGCTGAGCGTGCCCAAGGCGCAGGCCCATGCGGCGTAGCACCCGGCGGAGCCCCCGGCTGGCGGCACTCAGCGCGGCGCTGCTGCTCGCGGGCTGCACCGGGCTCATGTCCGGGCAGCGAACGCCCGCCCCGCCGGCGCCGGTCAACCCGGCGGCAACCAACTCGACGGTGTTGGCCGGCTACCTTGAACTGCTGCAGAAGCTGGTCGCGGGGCCGGCGACCGAACAGGCGGAAATCGTCACCAGCGCGCAGCACGACTACGACACCGCCCCCACCCCGAGTCACCAGCTCAGACTCGCCCTCGTCCTGGGCACCACGCGCCACCCGGCCACCGACCTGCTACGCGCCCAGGGCCTGCTGCGCGAACTTCTGGCCAACCCGGAGATGCTGCTGCCGGCGGAGCGCTCGCTGGCATCCCTGAAACTTTCGCAAATTGACGACTATTTGACGCTCGAGGCAGAAAATCGCAGGCTGGTGAGTGAGGCGGTGAAGGCGGATCGCGAGCGCACGGCGAACGCCAACCACCGCCTGCAGGCGGAACTTGACGAGAACGCCCGCCTGCGCAGGGAGCTTGACGAGGCGCGCGCCAAGCTGGCCGCCATCGCCAACATCGAGCGCTCGCTGAATGAGCGCAAACCCGGCACGGGCAAGTAAGGACTTAAGGAACCGATGAACCAGACTGGCAAACGCAAGGCCCGCATCCTGGTGGTCGACGACGACCCGGGACTGCTGCGTCTCCTGACGATCCGCCTGCGTGCGGAGAGCTACGATGTCGAGGCGGTCGAGAGCGCCGCCCAGGCGCTCGCGGCCTCCAGCCGCTTCCGTCCGGATCTGGTGATCACGGACCTGCGCATGGACCAGATGGACGGCATCGGCCTGCTGAAGGAGCTGCAGAACCGCTGGCCGGGACTGAAGGTCATCATCCTCACCGCCCACGGCACCATCCCGGACGCGGTGCAGGCGACGCAGATGGGTGCGTTCGGCTTCCTCACCAAGCCCGTGGACAAGCAGGAGCTGCTCGATCAGGTGCAAAAGGCGCTGCGCATCTCCGGCTTCGGCGCCTCGGATGAGGACTGGCGCGCCGAGATCATCACGCGCAGCGCGGCGATGGAGGAAAAGCTCGCCCAGGCGCACATGGTCGCCGGCACCGATGC
>Ga0207693_10000618_pt1 | contig 31778 bp, 27 predicted proteins | sample LARL81metaG_FD_184347 | JGI IMG/M metagenome (GOLD analysis project Ga0207693, IMG submission 184347) | Corn, switchgrass and miscanthus rhizosphere microbial communities from Kellogg Biological Station, Michigan, USA - LAR L8-1 metaG... | ecosystem: Host-associated > Plants > Roots >... | reverse complement strand
GTCGGGCTCCTCGCTGTAGATGAAGAAGCGTTCGTCCATGAAGCCGGCGCTGTCGAGCGCCTCCCGCCTCGCGAGCATGAACGAGCCCGAAGTCCAATCACACTCGATGACCTCCGTGTAGCGGTCGAGGTCGAGGTCGCGCTCACAGAGCATCTGAGCGCGAAACGGCAGCCGCTCCGAGCCCAGCGCCTGGCCGAACGCGCGCAGAGCATTCGGGAAGTACCTGACCGTCGGGTAGACGTCGCCTTCCGGAGTCAGCTGGATGACCCCTGCGAGCCCGACTTCGGGATGCTCGTCGAGATGGCGGACCAGCGCCTCGAACGTGCCTGCCCGGATCTCGGTGTCGGGGTTCAGGAACAGGACAAACCGAGCATCGGTCGTCTCCAGGCCGCGGTTGTTGGCGTGCGCAAAGCCGCGGTTAACGCAAGAGACCACGCGGGCCTCCGGGAACTCTTCCGTCACGAGCTCTGCGGTTCCGTCCGTAGAGCCGTTGTCGGCAACGACGACGTCCAAGGAACACGCGCCGCGATGCTCGAAGACGCTGGTGAGGCAGGCTCGTAGCCACTGCGCCTCGTTTGTCGAAACCACGATCACCGCCAAGTCGTCCACAGTCGATTTCACCTCTACCGCAGGCGTCAGCGAGCGAGTACCTCGGCCGGGGCGCCCGACGCCGGCCTTGTCGCGATCCTCAGGAAGGCGGCCGACAACCCGAGCACGATCCAGAAGATGAAGGCAGCCTGGGTGAAGCTGAACGCGTCGAACGTGAGCATGCCGACGGCGAAGCCGGCGACGGATGCGCCGAGCGCGGCAAACAGCCAGCTGTCGCCTACCTCCTCCGTCGTCCGGGAGGCTCGGAACAGCTTCCGGCAGGCTCTGACCATCAGCCAGACCCAGGCCGCAAGGCCGACGAACCCGACGTCGAGCACGTTGTTCAGCCACTGGTCGTCGAGGATCGGAGCATTCCGATCAGGCGCATCGAAACCGGTGATTCTCGTCCCATAGCCTTCGCCGAAGACGGGTTTCTGACTAGCCTCGCTCAACATCGGTTTGATCAGCCGAATGCGTCCTCCGGCAAGCAGCGGGTTGTAGTCGGCTTCGAACTTCGACTGCTGCGCAATGAGCCCACCCTTCGGGAAGAACGCGTCCTTCAGGCTGCCGATCGTTCCCGGCAACGCAACGTGAACAAGGGCGAAAGCCGGGATGAGAGCGGGCCAGAGCCTCACCACCTCGGCCGGCTTGAGACAAAGGAAGACAATTCCCTCGACTGCGAGCATGACCACTGCCGTGCGAGACCCGCTTGCGAATGCGCCTAGAAGAATCAGCACGGCCGCGAGCCACCATCGACGGCCGGAGACTCTCGCGAAATAGACGGCTAGCGGGAGAAGGACGATGAGCGCTGCGCCGAGCGCAATAGGCTGCTGCGCCGGGCCATAGACCCGAAGATTCGCCCCGAGCTTGAGATACGTGACGGGTCCTTCGAACGTCAGGAACGGGAGAATGGTGTGCAGATGGTCGAAAACGTTGTAATGGGCCCGCTGTTCGACGATCGCGAAAACACCGATCACTGCTCCCGACACCGTCAGAAGCTTGAGCAGAAAATCAGCGTCACGACGCTTGCGAATCACCGTGGCCGTCAGGTAGTAGACGAGAATGAAGCTCAGAAGGAACGTCAGTGATTTCACGACGTGGGATCCCCACGTCCCAACCCGGCTTGGGTTGGTGACCTCGGAGCCGAGCACACAGGCGATGATGAGCAGCAGCGGCGGGTCGAAGGGCGTGGTTGCGAGCTTGACCCGAGAGTCGACGAGCAGCGATCCGATCCAGACCAGCAAGCAGAGCGCGACGACCACCCGATAGAGCTCGAGGTCGAACGGCAGGCTTCCGGGAAGCTTGTATCGGCCGATCGGCACGAACATCACGACCAGCAGGATCAACGCGATCAAACGGTGCCAGCCGATGACGGCGCGCCGACTCAGCGCGGCGAGTCCGACGATCGCCATGAGCGGCGCCAAGATCTTCACCCCGTGACCGCTCACCACCCCCACCGTGAGCAGCGCGAGCGCGCCCGTAACGAAAATCAGCGCGGAATCGTGTCGCGATGCGCCGACAAGCGCGCGCATGACCTAGGCCGTGTGCTTCGTGCTAGCCCGGAAAGCTGGTGCTGCCGGGGCAACGGCGCGTACGCGCGGCCTGAGGTTTTCGAGAATGAACGCGAGACCGATCGTTGCCACCAGGACGGCGGCAAACACGACCACTGCGAGCGTCTTCTTGCGGGGTAGGACGACGACCGGCGCGGTAGCACGCTGCATGCTCTGCAGGTTGATGCGTTCATTCGTCGGAATCTTCCCCAGTTGCTCTTGATGTTGCACGTATTCGACGAGAGCACGCCTGCCATACTCAACCGCCGACACGGCCCCGTCGGCCGAGTTGGCGCGGCCCGCCAGTGAGATGACCGGCAGGGTCGCGCCCTGGATTGTCGGCACGACCGGAGCCGCGCTGATGCTCCAGGTTTTCGGCGCCCCGTCGCTACGCATGATCCGCTTGACGTCGTCGCTATTGGCGAACTGCGAGTACAGGTCGGTGAGGGCGGAGAGATTCACATATTGCGGTGGCACAGAGCTTTTCGTGCCGGCAACAGAGATCACCGTACGACCCCACGGGAATCCGGGAGCGTTCAGCAACAGCAGGCCCTGGCTCTGCCACACCAGGGGCTTGCGGTAGGTGACACCGTGAGGCGTAACCTTCACGAGCGAGAGGAAGGCGAGACCGGTTGCCAAGATCACGCCGGTGACGACCAACGGCCAGAAGCGCCGCAAGACTCTTCCGTATAGCGCGAGATCCATGAGCTCTAGTGAGGCGTCTTCAGCCCATCGTTCGCCGCGAGAAAGGCGACGACGGCCTCGGTCCGGTTATGGACTTCCAGCTTCCGGTAGATCGAGGCGAGGTGGAACTTCACGGCGTGGACGGTGACGCTCAAGCGCCCGGCGATCTGGCGGTTCGTCATACCTTCAGTCATCAGCTCCATGACTTGTGCCTCACGCGGGGACAGCGGACTCGATGGACGGCGCCGGTCATACACACACCCGACCGTAGAACGCCGACGCCGGAGCATCTACGGGCCGAATGAACAGAAGCCTTCGCGGGTGGCCCTAGCCAGCTGGCTAGGCGGGTAATTTCGCGCGGGGCGCTCCGCTCGGCCCGGCGTCCGCCGCTGGCGCGGGCGCCGTTTCAGCGGGCTAGCCAATCGATCAGGCGCCCTCGTATCGATCCGGTCGAGTGGGTGTCGCCGTGACTCGGTGCGGCGGTTACGGTGGGCTCCGTGTGCGGGATTTGTGGAGTCGTGCAGGTCCGCGGTGAAACGCGCGCCGCTGTCGATCTTGCAACGCTGCGCTCGATGACCTCGACGATGCGGCATCGAGGTCCTGACGACGCCGGCTATCACGTCGGCGATCGAGTGGCCATTGGCGTCCGGAGGCTGAGCATCATCGACGTCGTCGACGGTCACCAGCCGTTCACCAACGAACGCGGCAACGTCGTCGCCGCGCAGAACGGCGAGCTCTACAACCACGAAGCGATTCGACGCCGGCTCGAGCGGGACGGTCACATCTTCACGTCCCGTTGCGACACCGAGATTCTCCCCCACCTCTACGAGGCCGAGGGCGATGACATGCCGCAAACGCTGCTCGGGATGTTCGCGTTTGCCCTCTGGGACGCGGAACGTCAACGGGCGCTGATCGTTCGCGACCGCCTGGGAAAGAAGCCGCTCTACTACGCGGAGGTCGGCGACGTCCTCGTCTTCGGCTCGGAGCTCAAAGCCGTCCTCGCGAGCGGCCTCGTCCCCAGCGACCTCGATCTCGAGGCGCTCGATCTGCTGCTGGCCCTCGGATTCGTCCCTGGCCCTAGGACGCTCCTCCGCCACGTGAGAAAGCTCCTCCCGGGCCATCGCCTGGTCGTCGAGCACGATCGCGTGAGGGTCGAGCAGTACTGGCAGTACCCGCGCGCCGACGCCGAGCTGAGCAGGTCGGAGTCGGAATGGTCGGAGGAGCTCGTCGATTTGCTGCGCGACGCCGTTCGGATCCGCCTGATGAGCGACGTTCCTCTCGGTGCGATGCTGAGCGGAGGGCTCGATTCGAGCCTCATCGTCGCGCTGATGGCTGCGGAGAGCACTCGGCCAGTGCAGACCTTCTCGGTCGGCTTCTCGGGCATACCCGACAACGAGCTGCCGGTGGCGCGGGAGACGGCGCGAGCACTTGGGGCGGACCACCACGAGCTCGAGCTCTCGCTCGACGATCCCGTGGACATCGAGGGACTGGTCTGGTCGCTGGACGAGCCGATCGCCGACCTCTCCGCGATCGGTTTCGCGGCGCTCTCGCAGCTCACCGCGCGTCACGTGACCGTAGCGCTCTCAGGTCAGGGGGCAGACGAGCTGCTGGCCGGATACGACCGGTACCGACAGGTTGCGGCAATCGAGCGCTGGAGCCGGGCGCCGGCATCGGTGCGACGAGCTGTGGCCGCGGCGGCAGCCGTAGGACCGGCTCGCATTCGTCGCGGAACGGCCGCCGCTGCAGCCGACGACCACGTCGTCGCAGGGACGATCGCGAGATCGGAGTGGCTGGAGACGGTCCGTTCCCGGTCGGCGCGGGGTGGCCTCGGAGATGTGCGACCTGATCTGCTCGAGCTGACGCTGGCCGAGCGGCTCGAAGGCGCGCCGGGCGATGGCCTGGCCCGGACTCTGATCCTCGATGCGCAGCTGAGCCTGGTCGACGACATGCTCCACTACTTCGACCGGACGTCGATGGCCAGCTCGCTCGAGGTGCGCGTCCCGTTTCTCGACCACCGCCTCGTCGAGCTGTGTGCGCGAATGCCCGTCTCGCTCAAGCTGTCCCACGGCACGACCAAGGCGATTCTGCGCTCGGCCGCTCGCGGGCTCGTTCCGGAGGCGGTGCTTGACCGGCCGAAGGTCGGCTTTTTCAGCACCGCCGTCGGCCACTGGTTCGACCGGCAGGTGGGCGGTGAAATCGTCGACCGCCTCCTCGATCCGGGGGCACGCTTCGCCGCCTACGTGGATCAAAGGGAGGTCGAGCAGCTGCTCCGGCGCAGGGAGAGCTATCGGAGCTCCAAGCTGCTCCTCACATTGCTGATGCTCGAGGTCTGGCTGGCCAGCTACCTCCCGCGGTCCGGCGTCATTCAGCCGACCGCGGAGTGCGCGGCCTGACGATGGCCACCGAGCTCAGCTATGCCCTCGTCACGCCGATTCGGGACGAGGCAGAGAACCTCGAGCGGCTGTCGGCGGCGATCGACCGGCAGACGCAATTGCCGATTACCTGGGTCATCGTCGACAACGGCTCCACGGATGCGACGGTCGAGGTCGCAACCGGACTCGCTCTCACGCGGCCCTGGATCCGCTTGATCTCGGTTCCTGCTGAGCAGGGGCGTCCGAAACCCGGCGCGCCGATCGTGCGCGCCTTCCACGCCGGCCTGCGAGAACTCGACCCGTTCCCGTCGGTCATCGTCAAGCTCGATGCGGACACGTCGATGGATCCGGATCATTTCGAGCGTCTCCTCGCCGCGTTCGCCGCAGACCCTCGACTCGGAATCGCGAGCGGCACCTGTCTCGAGGAGCAAGACGGGAAGTGGGAGCCAGTCGCCGTCGCCCCTGGACATGTACGGGGGGCGGCGCGGGCCTATCGGCGCGAATGCCTGGAAGAGGTTCTACCCCTCGAAGAGCGGGTCGGCTGGGATGGCATCGACGGATTCAAGGCCACCGTCCGCGGGTGGACGACCCGCATGCTCCCAGAGCTCAGCTTCTACCACCATCGGCCGGTCGGAATCCGTGACGGCGCTCCAGCGGCGCGGTGGCAGGCACAGGGCGAGGCCGCGTACTACATGGGCTACCGCTTCCCCTACATGCTTCTACGCTCGCTCTACCGAGCGCGGCGGCAGCCGTGGGCGCTGACGATGAGCACGAGTTATCTCGCCGCTGCGATCCGCCGCGAGCCGCGGTGCCGCGACGCGGACGTCCTTGAGTACGTGCGAAGCAAGCAGCGGCTTTGGACAGTCGCGCTCGAGCGAGCCGGACTCAGGCACGGGAGCATTTGAGCGGGCTTGAACCACGCGCGGCAAAGACACACTCGGGCCAGGTCACGCAGTCGATCGGCCGTTACGAGATACTCACGTTCGCGATACAGCCTCAGATCGAGGCGCGCTCCAGCGGCGCGAACGCCTCGACGCGACCGCTCAGAGCACGACGATAGGCGGCGAGGAGAGCGGCCTCCGAATGACGCCATGCAAGCGGCCCCTCAACGCGAGCGCGGCCGATTTCGCCGAGGCGCGTTCGTAGCTCGGGGTGATCGAGCAGCTCCTCGATCCGGTCGGCGAACGCGTTTTCGTCGTTTCCCGGCGCGTACAGAGCGGCGTCGCCGGCCGTGACACGGGACTCGGCTAGATCGAACGAGACGATCGCGCGGCCCATCGCCATGTACTCGATGACCTTGATCATCGTCGAGCGATCGTTCAACGGGCTCTTCGGATCGGGTGCCAGACACACGTCGGCAGTCGAGAGAACGCTGAGGATACGGCCGTCATCGGCCCAGCCGCTGAACTCGACGTTTTCGTCGAGCCCGAGCTGTGTGGCGAACTCCTTCATGCGTTCCAATGCGTCGCCCGCGCCGAGGAAGATCGCGCGCCAGTCGCGGCGACGGTCGTGCAGCGAAGCGAGCGCCCGGAGCGCGTAGTCGACACCGTCCTGGGGTGCGATCACGCCGACGTACGCGAGTAGATGCTCGCGTCCACGCTTCAGAGTCTCGTCGTGCGCCACGGGCCGAAAGCGGCTCGGATCGGGTGCGTTCCGCACGATGAAGACGTCGTCCTCGGCTACGCCGCCCCGTTCGACCGCGACTTGCTTGTACGCGCCGTTCGTGGACAGAACGACGTCTGCGAGCCGAAACGTCTGTCGTTCGAGCGCACAGAGAACGCGGTAGAGCAAATCTCGACCGCGACCGAAGCGCGACAGGTACAGCTCGGGGACTAGGTCGTGATGATCGAAGATGAAGCGGGCGCCGCGACGTTTCAGCGGTCGGGCGGCCATGAGCAACAGGTCGGGCGGGTTGCAGGCCTGGACGATGTCGAAGCCGCGACGACCGGCGAGTCGTCGTGCGAGACGTCGTATGCGCCAGAACGCCTGACCGTATTCGCGTAGATAGCCGATCGGTCCACCACTCGCAGCGCGCAGTGGAAAGCGATGGATCTCAACGCCGTTCAGTTGTTCATAGGCCTCGTGATCCCGCTTCTCCCCCTTAGGGCAGATCACCTGGACAGCGTATCCGGCCTGCTGTAGCGCCAACGATTCCTGCCAGACACGCCGGTCGGAAGGCACGGAGAGGTTCTCGACGAGGATCAGGACCCGCGGCCGGCCGGGCTGCGCGGTCGATGGTTGCTCGGTCATACTCCCTCGTCACTGCCCGTGCGGCGACCGCGTGGCCGATGAGCGCGCCCTCGCCGATCGACGAGCACCTCATCCCCTTGCCCGCCGGACGGGGCCATTAGCGCGTCGTAGACGGCGAGGAGCTTCGGCTCCTGGACAGCCCACCCGTGCTGTTCGTGAGCCAAGCGTCCTGCTCGGGCGAGCTGCTCCCGACGCTCGGTGTCATCGTGTAGCCGACGGATCGCACGCGCGAGGTCGTCCTCGTTCCCTGCCTCGAAGTACTCGATGACGTCGTCCCCGTAGACGCGCGACACGGCGCGCAGCCGGCTCGCGATTACGGGGAGCCCGAACATCCAGAAATCCATCATCTTGTTGGTGTGCACCAGATGCGAATAGGCCGACGCTTTCTGCGCCACGATTCCGACGTCCGCCGTGTGCAGGAGAGTGTTTAGGCGCCTATCGCTGACCCAGCCCTCGAAGCAGATGACGTCCTCCAGGGCGGCAGCTCGAGTGAGCTCGACGAGACGGTCAGCTTCCGAGCCGTAGCCGGTGAATACGACCCGGAGATCAGGCAACTCGGACTGGAGAAGCTTTGTGGCGCCAATGATCGTGTCGTACCCGTACCTGTCTTCGATCGCGCCGTGCGTGATGACAACAAACTCATCTTTCTCTCGCGCGCGCGGCGGAGTCCAGTCGGCGAGCCGGTTTCGAGGATCAGCGGCGTTGAAGACCACCGCGATCTTGTCCTCTACCGCACCCCGCTCGACGAACCGCTCTCTCAGTTCCTCCGTCACCGTCACTGCGCGGTCGGCGAAACGGAGCACGCGCTGCTCGATCCTCTTCAGTAAACGCTCGAGTCGAGCGCCACCGTACAAAGTCGCGAACAACTCGGGCATCGGTTCGTTCATGTAGGCCACGACCCGAGCCCCGAGGAGCTTGGGAATCGCCGCGGCAAAGACGAGGACGTCCGGCAGCGTGTACACCTGAACGACGGCATATGGGCGTCCCACATGTCGCAACGTGAGCGTCGTTGCCGCAAGAACGAAGAACCAGGCGTAGTCCACCACGTGTCTGAGCTTGCTGGATCGGCGGCGTGATGCCCGTAGGCCGGTGACGCGCACGCCGTTGACGACTCTCGTCCGAGCCCTCCCCTTTTCCCGCATGCAGAGAACTTCGACCTCGAAACCTCTCCGGACGAGAGCCTCGGCCACGCGCCGCACCTGGGGTTCATACCGGCTCGTCTGGCGCACGATGGCCACACGCCGGCGAGCGCCCCGCCAGATCCGCAGACCACCCATGGCACGTATTCTCATCAATTGGCAGCGACTGGCAAGCCGTCATTGTGCTAGTCGCCACGCCGTTCTGTCCGAACCCAGCTATCGGGGCGGAACCCACGCAGACGATGCATTTTCGCGACCTTGCTGAGTACCAGCCGAGGTGCGCCGAGCAATGCGCGGTAGGAAGATGCAGGCGCCTCGGCGGCGCGTAACCCGATCACCACGTAGAGCGCGAGCGCCACGCTGCCTACGGTGGCTGGAACAACCGCCCAAGCCTCGGTCAGGCCGATGACCACCAGCACTGCGCCCGCTGCTACGAGGCCTGCCGAGGCAGCGGCGAGATAGCCGATCGGTGGGACCGCAAGCTCAAGCGCGATATCGAGGTACCGGGCTCGGCGCTCGCGCACGGCGCGGAAGATCAGCGAGGGAACGTACGTGCGCGCCAGATGGAGCTGCCCCCCTTCCCATCGACGCTGCTGCTCGTCGGCTGCGGGGGCAGTCGGCGCTACGGGCGACAACACGATCGCCCGGCGGGCGAACACCGGATCGATCCCGTCCAAACGCAGCTTCACCGCGTACTCGACATCCTCGGTGCTGGTGAAGGCATCCCAAGGATGATCCTCGAGGACCCGCCGGCCAAAGAGCATTCCGTTCCCCGACAGGCGCGCCGGGAGCCCCAGGGCTGCCCGGCCGAGCGGCCGCGTTCGGTTGACAAGCAAGAAAGCGGCCGCGCGCAGCGCACCGCTCGCCGAGCGGTCCGGGGCGAGGAGCGACTCTCCCTGAACGGCCTCTGCTCCCGCTTGAAAGCGGTTCTCGAGGATCGCGAGAAACGTTGGATCGGCAACTGAGTCGGCGTCCACGACGACGAGCGCGTCCGGCGGGTCATCGCCGCCGAGAATGTGGTCGAACGCCCACCTCAGCGCGTGGCCTTTTCCGCGGGTACGGGGATCGTCACGAACGAGGACGATCGCTCCGGCTCGCGCCGCGATCTTCGCCGTGTCGTCCGTGCAATTGTCTGCCACGACGAAGATCTCGTAGAGGCCGCGGGGGTACGTCTGATTACGAAGAGACGCCACGGCTCGCGCAATAAGTTGCTCTTCGTCGTGCGCCGGAACCACCACCGCGAGCGCACTTTGCGCTTGTGCGCTCGGCGCGCTACTGACGCGCCTTGTGCCGAGGAGCGCTGCAACCGCGACGAGGAGGAGGTAGAGCGCGAGCAGCGCGGCCACCCCTCCGGCGATCGCGAAGACGACGCCGACCGCGATCGCCGGCCACGAGAAAGACACACTTGTCATTTCCCAGGATCTTCACCTATTGAGCGGTCGCAGACGATGCGGCTCTTGCGTGTCGCGACGACTCTTCTGCCTCGCCGAGTCAGCACGAGCTCTGGCTACTCGCAGATCTGTGCGATTCGCTCCGAGATTGCGTTCAGCGGTGGGCGCGGATGCCTAGGTCGCCTCCGTCGGAGGCCGCGCCCTTACCCCGTGACCTACGCGCGAGGCGATAACCCTGGTAGCTCTGAGGCTTCTTGCCCCCGACGAAGACGGGCGTGCCTTTCAAGTTGGCACGGCCGGCCATGCCAGCATTGAGATTGTGGTCGTTCGTGCCCCACGCGCTGCCGGACGCGGAGATTCCACCGCCGCTCGTGAAGACGTTGTTGCGGACGATGTTCCCCGAGGCGGTGTCGCCATCGTTCGCGTTCGCGAACGACACGTGACCGCCGCCAGCGAACGTGTTGTGCTCGATAAGCCAGTTATCGCCGCCCATGGCCGCGACCGAATAGGGATAGTCGCAGGTGCAAACGAAGACGTTGTTCGTGACTGTGCCGTAATCGTCCCCATCAAAAGACTCGAGGCCACCCGACCCATCGCCGTTGTCGTGGAAGTAGTTACCCCTGACGACCACATGAGGACCGCCGTACAGCTGGATCGGATCCACGTGCGGGGTACAGCCGCGCTGCCGAAGACCTACGAACGTATTGCCCGGTCCGATTCGAACACCGTAAGCCCCGCCGGTCACCTGGACGCCGTCCGAGCAACCGCCGCCAAAGTGGTTATTGCTGATCGTGACGCCCACCGGCTGGTTGTTCTCGTAGCCACGGACGGTGATCCGGCCCTCGTAATCGTTGGGGCCTGCATTAATGCCGTCCAGGCGGTTGGAGTCGAACATGATGTTGGCGTGTGGAAGCTGCGTCTGAATCACCGACATCCCGGTCAAGGTGTTGTGCGAGAGGGTGATGTTGGCGGAGTTGGCCACGAGCGCGCCGCTGATGGTCAGACCGACGAAGCGGAGGCCGCTCGATCCGACGATTTCGAGATCCACGGATGCGGACGATCCTTTCACCGGCCGGACGACGACCGGCTTCGTCTTATGGATGTTCCGAATCGCGACGTGGCCGTAGTCGCCTCCCGTCAAGCAGACAACCGATCCTCGCGCTGCTGAGGCGACCGCGGACGCGAGGCCGGTACGGACACCGGCCGTCTTGGTGCAATGTTGCGGCGCTTTCCGAGCGCCACTCGCCTGGCTCGGACTGGCGACCCCGCCTATCGCCGCCGAAGCGGGCATCGCGCAAAGGAATGCCGCTGCGGTCGCCGCGGCGAGCGCGCACATGAGCAGGCGACGGCGGGTGGGGCCTCGAACGTCGGACAAGTGACTTGGGGCGAGGGGGGAACGCCTCGTCACGGCACGCGGCAGTGTAGACGCCGCCCACGACTTCTGGGTAGGTGGCAGCGTTCGGGTCGACTTTTGCACGCCTCCCGCCCTGTTAGCCTCCTCGGGATGCACGTCCTGGTCACAGGGGGCGCCGGCTTCATCGGCTCGCACTTCATCGACCGCCTCCTTGCGGCCGGGCACGACGTGCGGGTGCTCGACTCGCTCGATCCGCAGGTTCACACCGGCTGGCCCGACTATCTCGCTGCCGATGTCGAACGGATCGAGGGCGACGTCCGCGACAGCGACGCCGTGAAGAGGGCGCTGGAGGGCGTGGATCGACTGGTGCATCTCGCCGCAGCCGTGGGTGTGGGCCAGTCGATGTACGAGATCGAGCGCTATACCTCGGTGAACGCAATGGGCGCCGCCGTCGTCCTCGAGGCGGCGATGGACGTGCGTGCCCAGCTCGCGAAGGTGGTCGTCGCGTCCTCGATGTCCATTTACGGCGAAGGGCTCTACCGCTGTCCGGCGGAAGACGACCTGCACACGCCCGAGCCTCGTTCGGACGAGCAGCTTGCCCGCAGGGAGTGGGAGCTCGTCTGTCCCTCCTGCGGAGCGGCGCTGGAGGCGGTTGGGACGCCGGAGTCGAAGCCGCTCCAGCCGCTCTCGATCTACGCGGTCGGCAAGCGCGACCACGAGGAGATGTTCCTGGCCTGGGGCCGCGCCTACAAGGTGCCGGCGACGGCGCTCCGCTTCTTCAACGTCTACGGCCCGCGCCAGGCCCTCTCCAACCCTTACACCGGCGTGGCCGCGATCTTCGCCTCGCGGCTCCTGAACGGTCGGCCGCCGGTCGTGTTCGAGGACGGCCACCAGAGCCGTGACTTCGTGCACGTAACCGACATTGCGGCCGGCATAGAGGCTGCGCTCGACCCCGCGAAAGGGAACTACCGCGCGATCAATCTCGGGACCGGTGTCTCGACGTCGGTGCTGCGCGTCGCCGAGGTGCTCGCGCGCGAGCTCGGCGTGGAGGTCGAGCCCGATCTGCGGCAGGACTATCGCGCCGGTGACATCCGGCACTGCTTCAGCGACATTTCACTCGCACGGCAGGAGCTCGGGTACGACCCGCGCGTGACATTCGACAGCGGAATGTCGGAGCTGGCGGAGTGGCTCGCCGGCCAAGAGGCCGACGATCGCGTGGAGGAGGCAACCGCAGCGCTCGTCGAACGAGGTCTCGCCGGCTAACGCTGTTTCGCTGACCGACGTGGAGACGCGCGGTCCGCGCGTTCAGACTCCCAGCCAGCGCCGTATTACTTCGCCGCGGTTCTCACGCCTTACCTGACCATGCTCGCCTGCTCGCGAGTGCGGCCTCGCCGAGGGTGTACGTGGCACGCCGCAGCGCTCTTCCACCGAATTGCGCCGTGAGAAATCGCCATGCCATCGGGTACATCAGGATCCGAGGGTAGAGACGCACGATCTGAGCGAAGGCGGACCACGTCTCAAGCCGCGGGGCGCCGAGTCCGGCCCGATCGCTCAAGTAACGCAGCGTCGCAAGTGACCGGTACCTCTTCGTGTCGCCGCTCGGCAAGCCGGCTTCGTCGAGAAAGCCGATTCGCCGATCGAACATGATCTGTCCGTAGGTGAGCAGACGGGCCGTCGCATCAGCTTCGTCCTGTCCCTGCGAAGCACGCGCCGTTTCGCTCTGATCGTGCACGCGGAAGGCGACGAGTGGCTGATCGAGATAGGCGATGTCCCAGCTCTTGGCGATGCGCATGAAGACCGGAAGGTCTGCAAAAGCTTCTTCGTCGATCGTTATGCCCCCCGCTTCGCGGATCGCTTGCGTTCGATAGGTCGTGCTCGACCAGCAGACGACGATCGACGTCATGCTTCGTTCGAGGAATGCGCGGCCGGGCTCCACCGTCCATGCACGCTTCGATTCGACGCGTGCTGCGGACCTCTGCACGCGCGAGTCGATGTCGATTTCGTCGACGGCAGTGTGTAGAAGCCCCACTCGAGGATTCCGTTGAAGTACGTCGACGACTGAGGTCAGGTAGTCCGGATAGAGCAGATCGTCATCGGGGAGAAGCATCAGCAGCTCGGTCTCCGTAAGGTCGATGAGCCGATTGAAGTTTGCGATCATCCCGATGTTGTCGTCTGCTCGAACGTACTGGAGTCGGGCGTCGGAGAACGATGAAACGACATCGGGCGTCTCGTCGGTCGACGCGTTGTCGCTGACGATCAATCGAAAGTCGTGAAACGTCTGCGCGAGCACGCTCTCGATTGCCTCGCGGAGCAGACCCGCCCGGTTGAAGGTGGGTATGCCGACCGTGACGATCGGAGGTCGCCTCACCTCGGGTCGACTTCCATCGGCGTGCCGGTCAGGTGGTAGTCGGCGCGTCATGCACCTGCTCCAAGGCGTCGACGTACGATGGAATAAGCAGGCGGGGAACGAGCTCCTGGGATGCTCGTCCCATCCTCTGAAGCCGTGAGTCGGGCATCGTCTTCTTGTTGAGCACCTGCGCGAGGACTCCGGCGAACTGCCTGAGATCCGTGCGGTCGATCCGGAACCCGTTGACGCCGTCGTCGAGTTGCTCCGTCATCCCGCCGGCATCGCTCCTCAAGACGATGTGTCCGCAACACATGCCCTCGATCACATATAGCGGCCCCGTTTCTCTGAACGAAGAGCAAATGACTGCGTTGCAGTCTCGCGTGATTTCAAGCGCTTCATCGTGAGAAACGCTCGAGACGGCCTTGAATCGTTCTCCCAATACCGTCGAACCGATCAACCGAATCTGTTCGGAGATGTAGTCATCCGTCATGCCGACAAGCGTCAATGTGAACGGCCGAAACGTATCCGGATCGGGTTCATAGTGGCCTTTCATGAATTCGTGAAAGGCAGCCAACGCCACGATATGTCCCTTGTTCCCATCTGTCGGCTTGCCGGACATGAGGAACCTGACCGACGAATAGTGCTCGGCGGAGAGCGGAGCCATGCGTTGCGTACCGGCATCGATCTTGAACGGCAGGATCCTCGTCTCGGCGTTTCCGAACAGCGCGTCGTACTTGGCTTTCACGTGCTCGGATGGCACCAAGATCGTCAATCGGCCTTGCGACATCAGTCGTCCCACCGTAGATCGGGCGTCCGGCTGGAGCAAGAACGGCGCCTGAACGGGCAGGTGATCGACGTCCTCATGGATGTACCAGTAGGCATGAGCGAGACGTCCCCTTTGCACCAGATCGAGCACGACCTCGAGGTAGTTCCTCGAAACCGCGACCGTGTTCATGAGGACGAAGTCGTCCTTTCGGAGTGCCAGTTGGAGGCGAACGAGACTCGGGACCAGCACGTCTGCGGCTCGTTCGACTTTGACCCCACACACTCTGAAGCGTTCAGGTGGCGCGCCAGCGACGGGTGAGGCCAAGAGGCGCACCGACGCGGGCCCGTATCGGCTTACAAACTCCCGGACGACGTTCGTCAGGACGAGCGGCGCTCCGCTGTCGGTCAAAGGCGGCGAGATGAAGACGAAGACCCGCCGTCGATGGTGCGAGAACCGCGCGACTCGTGCCCGGGCGATCTCGCCGGTGAGTTCCAAAGACTCCCGCAAGCCCTTCTCTCGAGCCTTCCGAAACGCCTCGCGCAGCGCGGGCCGTGGAGGAGTCAGTTGCTTCATCGTATTTGAGGCGGATCGAAGGACAGAGCCTCGGCGTCGCTCAAGAGGCCTTTCGCAGATCGATCCACGACGGCCGAATCACGCGCGGCGCTCGCGAGCACACAGACCGAGATCCGCGGCTCCGCGCTACGTCGCCTGCATGCGCGCGCGTCGTTCCACTCGAAACACGGACGCGTACCGCGTCTGCCAATCCTTCCTCTCTCGATCGAAGGGCTCCAAGCCCCACCAGTGGAATGGCCAATCGGCGCGCACCAAGGGGTCGCCGTCGTGGATCTCGGCCATCAGCTCCGGCACCGGCTCCCAGCCGAGGTCGATGGCGACGTTCGTGCGGACGTCGAGATCGACGCCAGACACGAAGAGATATCCGTCGGGGCTCGTGAGTTCCGAGAAGTTTCGGAGGCAACGTTCGGCAAGAGGCGCATCCATGTGGCAGAGGAAGTTGTTCGCTACTACCAGGTCCTTCAACCCGAGCTCTTCGACGAGTCGCGCGTCGGTCGCGTCGCCGAGTCGCCACGTGATGCCTTCCTTCAGCCACGCCTTGATTCGCCCCTGATCACCGTTCCAGTCGAACATCTCGTAGAGCTCGGCCTCGCTCATCTGCTCGAAGATCGATGCATGCACCGCCTCTGAGGTTTGCGGGCCGTAGACGCCCTCCTCTGCGATCGCCAGGACCTCCGGAGAGATGTCGAGAGCGTCGACGAGAACCGTGAGGTCGGGGCGAGCCCGACGCAGCGTCCACACGATCGAGTACACCTCGACCCCGACGCTGCACCCGAGCACGGCGATGCGCACCGTCGACCCCTGCGGCCGCCCGGCAAACAGTCGGCGTATCAGCTCGAGCGCTGGACGGTTTCGGAGAAACAGCGTCCCGACGAACATCTCGCGGTCGGCGTTGCGGGATGTGAGGACGTGCAGCCAGCGCCCGTACCCCTGGACCGCGTGCAATTCGCGCACGTGAGCTGGAAGACGCCGCCAGAGGGGCCTGTTCACCCTGAGGAGTGCCTTCTCGTAGCAGCGTCGGAGCATGGCCACCCGGCGCGAACCTCCTCCGACCGCGCGGCGACTCGGTTGCGAGGCGATGCTGGTCATGTCGTAGCCGCCGCTACGTCGACCGCTCGCGGCTGGCCGTCGACGTCGAAGAGGAGTTCGTACTGTTCGTCCAGGGCGCGTCTCGCTGTCTCGACTCGATGCGAGATCGCCTGCCTAACGTCGTCGGCGTTCTGAACCAGTGCCTGGAACTGCTCGATGAGCGCGTTCGCGTCGATTCGATTGATGTCATGGCAATACTCGGACAATCCCATCTCGCTCATCAACGACGAGCATTTGTTGTGAAACGAGATCGCGATGGCCGGCTTGTCGAGCAGCAGGCTCATGACCATGTTGTGGAATCGCGTTGCGACGACGAAGTCGGTCTCGCTGATTTGTGAGAGCAACTCCTCGACCGAGTCGATCGGGCGATCGGTGACGCGCCCAGTGGTGCGAGACGCGAGGCGCTCCTGCAGAACCCTCCTGAAGTCGTCGACGACGAAGGTGTCTGCATCGCCTAGCAGGAGCTTGACGTCGTATTCGTGATCGAGCAACCAGCCCACGAACACGGCGAGCGACTCCAAGTACCGCTCGTACGTGCCAGCTTGCGGGTTGGCGACGCTGTACTTCCCGGCGTACTCCATCAGGCCGAGACCGACCACGGGTCGTCCCGCTCGAGTCGGGGCCGTCGATTGCAGACTAGGAGACAAGCCGAAGACGAGATCCGGGTAGATTCGATCGTCTCTCGTCCGGAGGCCGACGCCCTCCACAACCTCTTTGCTCTGCGGATCGCGGTACGACCTGTAGCTCGCCAGTGAAAGCGCCGCCCTTACGAGGAATCGTCCTGGCGCACTGCGGACCGGGCCTACTCCGACGCTGACGAACATCACCTGGCATCCGCGCAGCCTCGCGACGAGCGACCACTTGAACACGCCGTACGGACCCCAGCCCGCGAGGCGATAGGCGTCCGTGATCAAGCCCGTCCCCGGGACGATGAACATGTCCGTGCCGTTGAGCGTCCTCCAGGCCCGGACGTACTCACGAGGCTCCTCGCTTAGCCCGCGTACGGCCATCCGAAGGCGCCTCCCCAAGGGAACCTGCCGGTCCCAGATCCGTACTGATCTAACGGTGTGCGGAACCGCGTCGATCCCGAGCGTCGCGACCACGTTGTCCGGGTAGCTGCAGACGCAGCAGAACTCGCAATTCGGGAACAGGAGACGAAGACGTGAGACGATCGCGAGGAGTGTGCCCTCGTTCCCAGGGTTGCCGGTCCCGAAGTGACCGAAGAAGCTGATTTTCGCGGGCTGCTGCTTCGTCATACTTGTGCAGGACTCAGCGGGAGCCCTCTCGTTTGGAGACTAGCGCCCCTCGCCCGGCGGTCAATCGCCGTCGGATCAGGCATCCCTGGACGGCTAGCTAGGGTTTGGTCGGCCCACCAGGCGAGCACTTCGAGCCTGCGCTCTCATGCTCACTGGGGCGGTCTACGGCGCAGGATGCTGTAACGAACCCAGGGCCAATAGTCTCTTACCAGCGCGAGTGTGAGCTCACGGCGAGTCAGAAAGAGCAGCCCGAAATAGACTCCCAAAGCCACGCCGGCACTCAGCGCGGCACGCACCACGAGCGGACCGGGACCCTGGGCGCACGCCCACGCCGTCGCCGCGGCGACGATCCACGCGAGCACCGGGGCCCGGATGTGGCGGACAACGTGCACGTGGGTCTGTCGGTCGACGGCGCGCACGATGATCGCGGTGTGAACGACCGCACAGGTGACGCCGCCGATGGCAAGGCCGAGGACGCCGAGGATCGGCACGAGCGGCAGTCCAATGGCAAGCACGACGACCGCATCGGCGATCGAGGCGCGGAGTGGCGACTTCGCATCGCCGGACGTCCAGAGGTAGCTGTGGGCGGCGATCACCACCGGCGTGTGGATGACGACCGCGAGGGCTGCCAGCGACAGGGCATCGGCGGCAGGCGACCACTTTTCTCCGAACAGGAGCGGCACGAGCGCAGGGGCGGCACCCGCGAGCGGTGCGAGCAGCGTTCCGGTGAGGATCACCGCGGCGGCCAGGAGCCGTGGCAGCATGCTGGCTGGATCCCCGCCGGCGGCCTTGGTTCGAGACATCGCGGGAAACGACACGCGCAGGAGCGTCATCAGGAGCGTCTGAGGCGCCTGGAGCGCTCGCAGGACGAGACTCCAGTAGGCGACGACTGAGACGCTTCCGATAGCCACGGTGCCCAGAACCAGGATCTGGTCGCGGAGAGCCACGACGAAGTCGACCGCCTGTACCCGGAGTCCGATCCCGAGGATCGAACGAATCCGCATCCGATCCCAGCGTGGCCAGACGACTCCCGTCGGCGCGAGTGCAAGGGTGAAGCCGGTTCCGACGATGGCGCGGGCGACTGTTGCGGTGGCAAGTCCCCAGAGGCCCCAGCCGATGGCCACGGTCGCGATGGTCCAGGCGTAGTAGGCGACCGTCTCGGCGGTCTCCGCGGTCGCGATCCGCTTGTACAGGAGCTGGCGCTCGAGGACGATGAGTCCGCCGCCTCGCACTGCAGTGATAGGAGCGCTCAGAATCATCACAGCGGTGAGATCACCCACGGTTCCGAAGGGCCTCGTTGCCAGGATGACGACCGCGGACAGAACACAGCTGGCAGCGAGCTGAAAGGCGACGTACGCCCGCAGGTCTGCGTGCTCGGGCGCAACAGGGCGTCGTATTAGCGCGCTCGCCGTTCCGAGCCCACTCCCGAGTAGCAGCATGAACGCCGAGATCGTCGCCGCGATCGCGTACAGACCGAGTTGGCTGGGGAGGAGCACGCGAGCGACGACGATGGTCGACGCCAGACCCAGAACCTGCGCGAAGATTCCCTTTGCCGTTAGCAGGGCGGCCCCGGATGCGGCGCGCTGGCGGATGTCACCCGCGCTCAGCGCGGGTTCCGCATGTGTGGCCTCAGCCTTGACGCGACGAGTCCTAACTGAAGCCACGGTCTCTGACGGTAATCACTCGGCTTCGCCCAGCCCATGCCTGAACGGCTGGTTTTGCGCCCCTAGCCACCTGGGCAGGTCGGGCCGTCGTCAGGCCGCTAGCCGAGATCGGTGTCGAGGAGCCCAACCTCCTCGTGGCGCTTGGGCTAGACCGGGCTTTCCCTCACGACGCAAGGACCGCCTTTCGCGCCGTGAAAGCCTCTGCATAGCGGTCTTCCGCGACCGCTTCCATCCCGCGCAGACGCATTAGGCCCAGGAAGGTTTCTCGGTCGAACCAGTGCTTGCCGGTCTGGCTCGGGAACTGCCGTTCGAGCAGCTCGAGCTTCCGCTCGACGACGGCCGCGCTGAGCGGGAAGAAGACGTTCGGCCGGCCGAGGTCGCCGTCCACCTTCGGGATTTCGTACTCGAGGATCATGTGGCGCCGGAACGTGTTCCACGTCAGCTCGCACGCGAGGCGATGATCCTGGTGGTAGTCGTATCCAGCGTGCGTCAACACGATTTGCGGGTCGACGCGGCGCTTGACCTCCTCGAAGACGTCCTTCACCTCTCCGCCGACGTACGGTAGGAACCCGTCTCTGAACTCGTGCACCTCAACGCGCACGTTTGCGGCGCCGCTCAGGAACGAGGCCGCGCTCGCGCGCGCCTCCTCGGCCCGGTTCCCGGGCGCGGAGAGGACAACCCAGTCGACCTCAAGCTCGGGATTGGCCTCGACCAGCGTGAGGAGCGTTCCTCCGCACCCGATCTCGATGTCGTCCGCGTGACAGCCGATCGCTAGGACGCGGCGAATCGGCTCAGCCGGTGAAAGCCTCAGCACGTGTGTCCCCGGGCGGCAAGGCAGGCGGCGGACTATCGAGCGGGAACGACCGCCACGGTGCCTGGCCCGACTCGTGAAGGCTCTCGAGTCGCTGCCGATCCTTGATCGTGTCCATCATCCCGAAGAACCCGTCGTACGGGTACGCCACGAGCTGTCGTTCGGCGATGAGCCGCGCGAACGTCTCCTCGACGAGTTCGTCACCCGGCTCGATCAGCTCGAGGACTTCGCGCTTCATGACGAAGAAGCCGCCGTTGATCCGCACGTCGGAGCGGGCGAGAGCCTCTACCGTCAACACGTTCCCCTGAGGGTCGGTCGTGACCATGTGGGCGTTGAACTGCGGGCGCACCAACAGGAACATCGCCTTCTTGCCGCTGTCGTCGAAAGCCTGGATCACGTTCGTCAGCGGCGCGTCGGTGAGGCCGTCACCGTAGGTCGCAAGAAACGAGTCGTCTTCGCCGAGGAAGGGCTCGACAGCCTTCAGGCGCTCGCCGATGGTCGCGTTCAGGCCGGTGTCGACGAACGTGATGCGCCACTTGTCGAGGTCGCGCGAAAGCAGCTCGAGCGTCGTCCCAGTCGCACCGCGGTCGAGCACGAAGTCATTAAGCAACGCACCGTTGTAGGAGAGGAAGAACTGCTTGACGACTTCCCCCTTGTAGCCCAGGCAGAGGATGAACTCGTCGTGGCCCCACATCGAGTAGTAGCGCATGATGTGCCACAGGATCGGCTTCCCTCCGATCTCGATCATCGGCTTGGGGATACGCCGCGTCTCCTCGCCCATGCGAACGCCGAACCCCCCGCAGAAGATGACCACCTTCATGAACTTGAGTCTCCGAGCGCCAACGGCGCGGGTCAACTGGCGATCGGTTTGGGTTTCGTGGATGGGCTCGAGTGTGGCCGGGACGAAAAGCTGTGCGCGGGTGTGCGCACCTATTCCTTTGTCTAGGTGAGCCGTGACGTGAGACGCGCGGTGGCGCGTTCACGGCACGTCTCGTGACCGCGCGCGGGCGTGCACGCTTCGGAGGACCGGGCGGCCCCGCGCGCCGGCCGCCGCCCCGTCGCCCCGTCGCCCCGTCGCCCCGTCGCCCCGTCGCCCCGTCGCCCCGTCGCCGAGCGAGCGTAGTGTGCAGTACTCGGGCCGCGCACTCGAACGGCCGTCGCATCCGCACGTCTCGACTTTCCGCCGGTTTCCGACCTACCGCCAAGTGCCTACGATCCACGAGATGCGAATTCTGCTCACTGGCTCGAGCGGCTACGTCGGCGCGATCGCGCGGCGCGTCTTCGAGGCTGCAGGCCACGACGTCGTCGGTCTTGACACCGGCCTCTACGAAGGCTGCGATCTGGTCCCGTTCGTCACACCGCCGGCGGAGCTGCGGGTCGACATACGCGACGTCTCGCTTGCCGAGCTCGAGGGCGTCGACGCGGTCGTCCACCTCGCCGCATTGTCAAACGACCCGCTCGGCGAGTTCGACGAGAGCCTGACCTACGCGATCAACCACGAGGCGACCGTGCACCTTGCGAAGCTCGCGAGCGCCGCCGGCGTCGAGCGCTTCGTCTTCGCCTCCTCCTGCAGCATGTACGGTGCCTCCGGTTCGGCCGCGGCTGTCGACGAGACCGCGCCGCTCGCGCCGCTGACGGCGTACGCCAAGTCCAAGGTTCGCTCGGAGCGCTCGCTCCGCGAGCTCGCGTCAGACGACTTCTCCCCTGTGTTCCTGCGCTTCGCGACCGCTTACGGCGTCTCCCCGCGGCTGCGGCTCGACATCGTCTTGAACAACCTCGTCGGCTGGGCTGTCGCGACCAACAAGGTCGTACTCCAGAGCGACGGCACTGCCTGGCGTCCGCTCGTGCATGTCGAGGACATGGCGCGCGCGTGTCTCGCGGCGCTCGAGGCACCGCGGGAGGACATACACGCCGAGGCCTTCAATACCGGCGATACGCAGGCGAACTACCTCGTCCGCGACCTCGCGCTGATCGTCGCCGACGTCGTGGACGGCGCGGAGGTGACGTTCGGCGAAGGAGCGGGCACTGACCCGCGCAGCTACAGGGTCGACTTTTCGAAGATCGCGACGGTGCTACCCGCCTTCCGCTGCCAGTGGGACGCTCGAAAGGGCGCCGACTCGCTCGCGCTCGCCTATCGCAACGCGTCGATGGATGAACGGCTCTTCCGCGGCGACCGATTTACGCGCCTCGCGCGGCTCCGCTCGCTTCTCGAGGACGGAAGCCTCGACGTCGAGTTGCGCTGGCGCGACGCAGCAAACGTCCGAGGGGCAGCGTGATCTTCACCGAGACGGCGCTCCCTGGAGCGTTCGTGCTCGACCTCGAGCGGCGGGAGGACGACCGCGGGTACTTTGCCCGCGCCTTCTGCCAGGACGAGTTCACCGAGCGCGGCCTGAAGCCGGTAATCGCCCAGGCCAACGTCGCTTTCAATCGCTTCGCCGGGACGCTCCGAGGAATGCACTTCCAGTTCCCGCCGGCAGCCGAAACCAAGGTCGTGCGTTGCACGCGCGGCGCAATTCTCGACATCATCGTCGACCTCAGGCCAGAAAGCCCGACGTACCTCCAGAACGTAGCCGTCCGCCTCGACGAGGACAACGGGCGCTCGTTGTTCGTCCCGGAGCGGTTCGCGCACGGCTACCAGACGCTCGTCGACGGAACCGAGACGAGCTACTTCGTCGGCGAGTTCTACACACCGGACGCGGAAGGCGGCCTCCGGGCCGACGACCCGCGCCTCGGGCTCGAGTGGCCGCTCCCGGTCACGACGATGTCGGAGAAAGATCGGGGTTGGGCGGAGCTTGACGACGTCGAGCCTGAGCTGCGCCGCCGGATGGAAATCCAGGTGAGCGCGTGATCATCGTGGACACGGCGCTCAAGGCGCGCGCGGCCGAGGGTCGCCCGATCCGGGTCGGCATCGTCGGCGCCGGATTCATGGGGCGCGGCCTGACGAACCAGATCGTGAACAGCGTCCCGGGAATGCGCGTCGTCGGGATCTCGAACCGCCGCGTCGAGCGCGCCGTCGACGCCTTCCGGTACGCGGGCGTCGAACCCGAGACCGTCGAGTCCCAGGAGCACTTCGAGGATGCTGTCCGCTCGGGAGGCGCGGCTGCGACCGACGACCCGTTCCTCCTCTGCCGCAGCGAGCACGTAGACGTGATCTGCGAGGTCACGGGCGCGGTCGAACTCGGAGCACACGTCGCCCTCGAGGCTTTTGCGCACGGCAAGGACGTGGTGCTCATGAACGCCGAGCTCGAGGCGACGATCGGGCCGATTCTCGACGTGTACGCCGATCGGCGCGGGGTCATCCTCTCGGCCTGCGATGGGGACGAGCCCGGCGTCCAGCTGAACCTCTACCGCTGGGTCAAAGGCCTGGGCCTCGAGCCGCGGGTGATCGGCAACGTCAAGGGGTTGCAGGACCCGTACCGTGATCCCACGACGCAGAAGGAGTTCGCCGAGACGTGGGGGCAGAACCCCGCGATGGTGACGTCGTTCGCGGATGGCTCGAAGATCTCGTTCGAGCAGGCGATCGTGGCCAACGCCACGGGCTTCACCGTCGAGCAGCGGGGAATGTCGCGTGGCCTCGAGTACCGCGACGACGTGATGGCGATCGGTCGTCTCTACGACGTCGAGCAGGTCCGGGCGCTGGGCGGCGTCGTCGACTACGTCGTCGGCACGCCGCTGACCAAGGTGTACGTGCTGGCCGAACACGACGACCCCAAACAGCAGCACTACCTCAACCTCTACAAGCTCGGAGAGGGCCCGCTCTACTCGTTCTTCATCCCCTATCACCTCGTTCACTTCGAGGTGCCGAACGCGATCGCCCGCGTCACGCTCTTCCGTGATCCCGTGTCGAGGGCTCAGGCGGGGCCGGTCGTCGAGGTCTGCGCCGTCGCGAAGCGCGACCTGAGGTCCGGGGAGACGCTGGACGACTACGGCGAGTACATGACCTACGGCGAAGCCGCCGGCGTCGGCGAAATGAGTTCAGGCCGCTATCTGCCCGAAGGGCTCGTCGAGGGCTGTGTCCTCCGCCGCGACATCGCGAAGGACGAGGTCCTGACCTACGACGACGTCGACCTACCCCCGGGACGGCTCGCCGACCGCCTGCGCGCTGAGCAGTACGAGCGCTTCCGCGGCGAGAGTTGGCTGAGCGAAATTAGCGCGGTGGAGGCGTCAGCCTGAAGGGAGACCGCCTCGGCGGAGGCGCGGTCTATCACGAAAGGCCGAATCAGAATGAGTAGCCAAATGCGTATTCTCGTCACCGGACATAAGGGGTACATCGGCTCGGTCATGGTGCCGATGCTGGTCAGCGCCGGCCATGAGGTGGTTGGTATCGACAGTGACCTCTTTCGGGGCTGCGCTACCGGCCGCGACGTTCAAGAGGTGCCTGAGCTAGAACTGGACATACGCGACGTCGAGCAAGCCGACCTAGACGGGTTCGATGCGGTGGTTCATCTCGCGGCGCTCTCCAAGGATCCGCTGAGTGATTTGAACCCTCAGATAACCGACGAAATCAATCATGTTGCCTCGGTTCGACTCGCAAAGCTCGCGAAGGAAGCGGGTGTGCGGCGCTTCCTCTTCTCTTCTTCCTGCAGCGTCTATGGGAAGGCAGGCGTGGACCTAGTCGATGAGACTTTTGAATCCGATCCCGCAACTCCATACAACATTTCGAAGGCTCTCGTCGAACAGGAAGTCTGTCAGATTTCCGATGACGACTTCAGCCCGACATTTATGCGTAACGCCACTGCATACGGCGTGTCGCCGAGGCACGACTTCGATCTCGTTCTCAACAACCTCGTCGCCTGGGCTCATACAGAGGGCCGTGTCCACATCAAGAGTGACGGCTCGCCATGGCGTCCCGTGGTTCACGTCGAGGACATATCCCGTGCATTCATGGCGGTACTCAGTTCTCCACGCGACGTCGTGCACAACCAGACGCTCAACGTCGGCCGCACCGAAGAGAACTATCGCATTCGAGACCTGGCCGAGATCGTCCAGGATGTCGTCGCGGGCTCGAGTGTCGAGTACTCCGCGGACGGCGGCGTGCCGGCGCGGTCGTACCGGGTGGACTTCGGCAAGATCCAACGGCTCCTGCCGGAGTTCAAGCCGGAGTGGGATGCAAGGAGGGGCGCTGAACAACTCCACGCCGCCTATGGCGCCATGGGCCTGAGTCTTGACGACTTCGAGGGTCCTCGCTACAAGCGGGTCGATCATCTCAACCAGCTGCTCGCGGCGGGCCAGGTTGATTCCACGCTCCGCTGGAAAGACCCGCTCCCCACTCCCTGACGTCAGAAGATCGACCGATGCAGCGAGAGCGATTCGTAGAAGAGAGGGACGCCATGAACGAGAACCGCTCCGGCGAGCGGACGTCGGACGAGATTCAGCAGTATTGGAACGAGCGCGCGAGATCCACTGAAGCCACCTCCAAGCAAGCCACGACGTACGACGTTTTCTTGCGGGAGCTCGAGATCGCGAAGTTGAAGGAGAGGCTCACCGCCTGTTCACTGCCTGCGGGATCGCGGGTCGTGGATCTCGGTTGCGGAGACGGCGACTCGACGATCAATATCGCGGCTGCATTCCCCGAGACAAACTTCGTCGGAGTGGACTGGAGCGAGGAAATGCTCAAGCTAGCGGGCGGAAGGCTCGCGGCAACCCCAGACCTCTCTTCGCGGGTGTCATTCCGCGTCGGGGACATGCGTCACCTCGACGATAGCCTCAGTGGTGAGCGCTTCGACGCTTTTATGTCTATGCGTAGCCTCATCAATCTCACGACGTCGGCGCAGCAATATTCAACGATCGCGCAGATCGCCGACCATTTGAAACCGGGCGGATACTACTTCTGTATCGAGAACTTCATGGGCGGCCAGACCAACTTCAATGGATTGCGCGTCGCAATGGGGCTTCCCGAGATTCCCGTACGCTGGCACAATCACTTCTTCGACGAAGAAGAGTTCGTCGCCGAGACGTCTGAGTGGTTCGACTCCGTCGAATTCGAGAGTTTTCTCAGCTCCTATTACCTGGCTACGAGGGTCATCTACTCTGCAGGGTGCAATCTCGTCGGCGAGGAGCCTGACTACTTCCACCCGATTCATCAGACGGCAGGAAAGCTTCCGTCGATCGGCGACTACTGTCCGATCAAACTCGTCAGCATGCGAAGGAAGCTCTAGCGCGACACGTCGAGCACGTCCGGACACGACGTGCAACCACGCCGGCTGTCACCCGTGCTAGCCGAAGGGCTAGATGGCTGAGCGCGCGAGCCTACGGGGGACGGCGTTTCCTGTTCTTCGGGCCTGTGGATCGAGGAAGACACGCCCTCTAGCCTCTGGGTGTGACGATCGCAGCTGCCCCGTCGCCTCTCCGCGTGCCCTTCTACGACCTCCGACCGAGCTCTACGGCGGTCCGTCAGGGGCTCTTGGAGGACATCGCGGGCCTGCTGGAATCCGGCGCGTTCACGAACGGGCCCGCGGTAGCCGAGTTCGAAGAGGCTTTCGCGCGCTACGTCGGCGTCCGCCACGCCGTCGGCGTGGCGAGCGGCCTCGATGCACTCCGGCTCGCGCTCATCGCGGGCGGGCTCGAGCGCGGCCAGGAGGTGGTCGTCCCCGCCGCAACCTTCGCAGCAACGTTCGAGGCGGTCACGCAGGCGGGCGGCGTTCCTGTTGTCGCGGACGTCCGTGAAGACGACTACGGCCTCGACCCGGACGCGGCAGCCGCGGCGATCTCGCCGCGCACGCGCTTCCTACTCCCCGTGCACATCTACGGCCAGATGGCGTCCGTCCGCGGCCTCCAGCGCCTTGCCTCGCATGATGGCGTCCGCATCATCGAGGACGCGTGTCAGGCGCACGGCGCGGAGCGCGACGGGAGCGCGGCGGGGACAATCGGGACGGCGGCGGCATTCAGCTTCTACCCGGCCAAGAACCTGGGCGCAATCGGCGACGCTGGAGCGCTGGTTACCGACGACGCCGAGCTCGCCGCAACCGTGCGCTCGCTGCGCGAGCACGGTCAGGCGACCAAGTACCACCACGCGCTCGAGGGCTACACCGCGCGACTCGACACGATCCAAGCGCTCGCCCTGCTCCGCAAGCTTCCGTACCTCGACGGCTGGACCGCCGATCGACGTGCGATCGCAACCGGGTATACGGCCGCGCTCGCCGGCGTCGGCGACCTGCGTCTTCCGGTGGTCCCGCGCGACAGCGAGCCCGTCTGGCACCTCTATGTCGTGCGAACGGCCAGCCCGGCCGCGCTCGCAGACTTCCTCGCGACGCACGGCATCGGCAGCGGCCGACACTACCCAGAGCCGCCCCATCTCTCCGAGGCGTACGTGCAGCTGGGCTACCAGCCGGGCGCATTCCCGGTCGCGGAGGCCCTCTCGCGCGAAGCGCTCTCGCTGCCCCTGTTCCCAGGTATGACGGAGGCACAGCTCGACGCGGTCGTGCATGCCGTGAAGGCGTACTTCTCGGGCTCGTGACCGTTTCCGACAGGCCAGCGAACGACGCGCCGTACCGGCTGCTGAACAACGTGGAGTTCGGCGTGGGCGTCGTGGTACACGCGTTCACGAACGTCTACGGCTGCCGGATCGGCGACGAGAGCCGGATCGGTCCTTTCGTCGAGATCCAGAGCGGGGTCGAGATCGGCGCACGCTGCAAGATCCAGAGCCATTCGTTTATCTGCTCGGGCGTGAGGATCGCCGACGAGGTGTTTGTCGGGCATGGCGTCCTCTTCATCAACGACAAGCGGCCTCGCGCGACCACCGACGACGGCCAACTGCAGACGGGCGAAGACTGGACGCTGCTTCCGACCGTCGTCGAGCACGGCGTTTCCCTCGGCTCGGGCTGCGTCGTCCTCGGCGGCGTCCGCATCGGCGCGGGGGCGCTCGTCGGGGCCGGCGCCGTCGTCACGCGCGATGTTGGCCCCGGCGAGGTGGTCGCCGGGGTTCCGGCACGCGCTCTGGCGGCAGAACGGGCGCGATGAGAGGCTGAGCACGTGGTCGACCGCCCGCGGCTCCCGATGAGACTACTGCGCCGGCGATCGGTGCAGGCGCTGCTCGTCGTGTCGCTGCTCGGCGTAGCCGTCGTCGCCGTCGCGGTCGCCGGATCTCACGGCCGCAGCAGGTACGACACCACTCACCGTCGAGGCGACGTCGACGCAACCAGCATCGCCGCGCGGCCTCCGAAGGCGGTGACAGCAACGCGCCACTACGTCTTCCCGCTCGGCGTTTCCAAGAACCACCGGTACCTCGTCGATCGACGCGGCATGCCGTTCATGATCGTCGGTGACTCGCCCCATTCCTTGATCGGGAACCTGAGCACGCAAGCAGCCGCCGCGTACATCGCGAACCGTCGCGCAGCGGGATTCGATGCACTCTTGGTGGACCTGCTCTGCACGACATACGCAGACTGCAGGTCGGACGGGTCGACGTTCGACGGCATTGCTCCCTTCACGCGCGAAGGAGATCTCTCGACACCGAACCCCGCCTACTTCAACCGCGCGGCGGCGATCCTCCGGCTGGCTCAGAAGGCGAACATGGCGGTCTTTCTCGATCCGATCGAGACCGGAGGCTGGCTCGATGTACTGCGGAGCAATGGGGCTGCGGTCGATACTTCGTATGGGCGCTTCGTCGCGCGCCGGTTCCGCGCCTTCCGCAACATCGTCTGGTTGAGCGGAAACGACTTCCAAACATGGAAGGACCCGGCCGACGACACGCTGGTCCGCAGCGTTGCGGCCGGGATACACGCCGTCGACCCAGGAGCGCTTCAGACCATCGAACTCAACTACCTCAGGAGTGCCTCCCGCGACGATCGGCGCTGGCGAAGAATCATCACGCTGGACGGGGCGTACACGTACTTCGCAACCTACGCCGAGGTGCTCCACGAGTTCGAGCGGCGGCCGCCGATGCCGGTATTCCTGCTCGAGGCCGGCTTCGAATTCGAGCAGAACCTGCCGGAGATCTCCTACGGCAGCCCGCAGACGCTGCGACGGCAAGAGTACTGGACGGCGTTGAGCGGAGCGACAGGCCAGTTCTACGGAAACCACTACACGTGGTCGTTCGTCGACGGATGGACGCGCCACCTCGACACGGCCGGGAGCGTGCAGCTTGGGTACCTCGTCCGCCTCCTCGCGCGCCTGCCCTGGTATCAGCTCGTCCCGGACGTCGCGCACAGGATCGTCACAAAGGGCTACGGAACGTTCGCGCCGACTCGCAACGTGGCCTCGAGCAGCTACGTCACGACCGCAGCGACGAGGGACAGGAAGCTCGCGATCTCATACCTGCCCACAGGCGGCACGATTCGCGTCGCGATGAGCAGCTTGCGGAAGCCGACGCGCGCGAGTTGGTACGACCCGACATCCGGGGAGTACCGGGCCGCGAAGGGCTCGCCGTTCGTCGGCCGAGGGAGCATCCGATTGACCGCGCCCCCACGCAACTCCGCTGGGGACCGCGACTGGGTTCTGGTGCTGACGTCGCCGTGAAGCGTGACTTCGCTGTCGTCGGAGGCGGCCTCATCGGGCTCGCGACCGCGCGCGAGTTGCTCGAGCGTCGGCCCGGCGCGCGCCTCACGGTGTTCGAGAAGGAGTCCGAGCTCGGGCTGCACCAGAGCGGGCGCAACTCGGGCGTCGTTCACGCGGGCATCTATTACGCACCGGGCTCCCTCAAGGCGCAGCTGTGCCGAGAGGGACGCGCAGCCCTACAAGGCTTCGCCGACGAGCACGACATCCCGTACACGGTGCGCGGGAAAGTGATCGTCGCCACATCGCCCAGCGAACTCCCGAGGCTCGACGAGCTGAAGCGGCGCGCAGTCGCCAACGGTGTCCAAGGGGCGCGCGAGCTCGATGCGGACGAACTCCGCGAGCTCGAGCCGCACGTCGCCGGGTTCCGGGCCCTGCACGTGCCGGAGAGTGCGGTGATCGACTTCCGCGCGGTCCTGCACGCGCTGGCGGAGGACGTCCGAGCCAAAGGCGGCGAGGTTCTCCTCGGGCAAAAGGTCGGCAGCGTCGACGAGCTTTCGGCCGACCGCGTCGTGGTGTGCGCTGGGCTCCAGGCCGACCGACTTGCTCGCACCGAGCACCGGATCGTCCCATTCCGAGGTGACTACCTCGTCCTGCGCGGACAGTCCGCCGGACTTATCAGGAGCCTGGTGTACCCGGTGCCCGATCCCGCCTTCCCGTTCCTCGGCGTCCACTTCACGCGGCGCCACGACGAGGCGGTCTGGGCGGGGCCGAACGCGGTGCCGTCGCTGGCGCGCGAGCGCTACCGGCGCCTCGGTTTCGATCGGCGCGACGCGCTCGACCTGGCCGGCTCACGGGGCTTGTGGCGGCTCGCGCGTCGTTACTGGCGGACAGGAGCGCTCGAGCTATGGCGCGACGTCGTCAAGCGGGCGGCCGTGCGCGAGATGCGCCGCTACGTGCCGGAGATCGACCCTGCCGACGTTGCGTTCGGCCCCTGCGGGATCCGGGCGCAGGTAGTCGGTCGCGACGGGACGCTTGTGGACGACTTCCTGCTCGAGCACGAGGGAAATATCCTGCACGTCGTCAACGCGCCCTCTCCAGCGGCGACCGCGTGCCTCGCGATAGGCGCACGCGTCGCCGACGTGATCCTCGCCTGACCCCGCTGGCGGCGTGCGGGCCGCCGCTCTGCGGGGAATGCGCGACCGCTTCACTCGTTCGACCTCACGTGCGCGCATGGAAGGCCGAACTCGAGCTCGTCGGCGCAGGCGGCGAGCCGGTCAACCTGCGCCGGACGCTCGCGTCGCACGGCGTCGCCGACCTGCCGCCTAACCAGATCGACGCGGAAGCCGGCACGCTGACGACGACGCTGGACCTCCCGCAGGGCGCAACGACCGTCCACGTCAGCGAAGGCTCGGCCGGGAGCGTGCGGATAACCGGCCGCGGCCCGCGGACGGGGGTGGTGGACACGATTCGCCACATGCTCCGCCTCGACGACGACCTCTCGGCCTTCTACGCGATCGCGCGCGAGGATCCAGACCTGAGCTGGGCCGCCGAGGGTTCGGGACGGATGATGCGAAGCCCGACCGTCTTTGAGGACGTGGTCAAGACGATCTGTACGACCAACTGCACGTGGTCGGCGACTGTGCGCATGACGACGGCGCTCGTCGACCACCTCGGCGAGCAGGCGCCCGACGGCCGCCGCTCCTTTCCAGAACCGGCAGCAATGGCCGACGCGGATGAAGACTTCTACCGCGACGTCGTGCGGGCGGGCTACCGCGGCGCCTACTTGCGCTCGCTGGCGGTGAGCGCGGCGGACGGCATCCTCGATCTCGAGGCGTTCAACGAACCGGAGCTGTCCGACGACGAAGTGGCGGAGCGGCTGATCGCGCTACCCGGCTGCGGCCCCTACGCGACTGCGCACATGATGATGCTCCTCGGCCGGTACTCGCGCTTGATCCTCGACTCGTGGACGCGGCCGACGTATGCCCGACTGAACGGCCGCAAGGCAGCCGATAAGACGATCCAGCGACGCTTCCGACCGTACCGCGAGTACGCGGGGCTCGCGTTCTGGCTCTACTTAACTAGAGACTGGGTCTAGAGCCTGCGTTCCGCAGCCGCACCCGCGGGATCCTGCCGGGGCCGGAAGGCACTAACCTGGGTGCCAGAGCGAGCTGGCTCACCTAGCCGAACGGGCAGCTCGCGGCCTGATCGGGCGGTGGGATTTTGTCGAGCCGGCTTCATTCGGGGCGCGACGAGGCCTACTGTTGGAAGGGTCGCTCAGTGCGAACTTCGGAGGCGATAGTGGGGCCAACCGCTACGTGTGAGTTGAAGCCGGTGCAGCCGGTGAACTGCGTGTCCTCTCGTAAACGGGCGGCCAGCGCCGGCACGTGATGACGGATCGCGAGGGCACCGCCGCGTTCGAGACCTGCGAGATCGTCTTCTGGCGCGGTTACTTCAAATGCGCGTTCTACGCCGTGTTCCAAGCCGGGGAGCCGGTCGGATCGCCGTACTT